>Ga0209714_1001896_pt1 | contig 10952 bp, 3 predicted proteins | sample COGITO_mtgs_1104_5_FD_185517 | JGI IMG/M metagenome (GOLD analysis project Ga0209714, IMG submission 185517) | Pelagic marine microbial communities from North Sea - COGITO_mtgs_110414 (SPAdes) (version 2) | ecosystem: Environmental > Aquatic > Marine > Epipelagic ...
TGTTGCTCCATCGACATCAGCGAAGCGTCCCGCGTCCCCTACTACGGATAATCTTCAACAACAACAAACCGGTGACGCGAGTAGAAATAAAAAACAACACACCAAAAACGAAGAAGAAGAAGAAGATTTCAAAAATCAGACGATAATCCGCCGGCTCGTTGAGAACTCAATCGGTAACATTCTCGTACAAAATGGAGAGGGAAAAGAACAAAAAACGAATATTATCGCGCCGCACGTGAAGGAAGGCTCCAGAATTGAAATTCGTTGGGTGATTCAGAATACGCTTTCAGACGAGGAAAATGTAGTAAAAACGAACAGCGAGACGAAAAGAATAAAAGAAGAGATTGTCTGGTGGGGCGCCACGGTCACAAAGCGAAGAGAAGAAGACAATACCGCCACCAACAGTAAGAAAGACGTGTGTGATATCCTTTACGACGCTCGAACGGAAGAATTTCCAGCGGAAGCGGGTAAAATTGTGTTAATGTCCGAACACGAGTGCTCGGACGGCGACGACCCGAGTATGAAATTTTATTGGAGAAAGGAAGGCGATTTCGCTTTTTACGTAGAGGATGAAGGAGAGGATGATGTGGATGAAGAAATGACGATGCAAGACGTGCTCGAGTATCAGACGAAAATTGACGGAGATACCGGAGATGGAGATACATTAGCGAACGCGAGCGAAAAGGCGTTTGGGACGTTGCCGATGGACCAACAACTCAGATTAGCTACTGGGTTCGCGCAGATGAAAGGGAAGTTAATGGAGAAATTACGTGAGATTTCGGAAAGGAACGGTGCTGGATACACGGTGACAAAGGATGACATGGAGCGCATAATGTTGGAGTTGAGAAACGAATCGTAATTTGAGACGTTGCACGACGTGGGGTAAAAATATTAGGTACATCATACTCTTTGTCTTGCGCTTTAAAATCTACGTCTGTTCCCATTCTTTGAAGCGCCGCCTTGGGCTCTTCGTTTGTTTTTAACAATAAGACCACCTTGGCCGCCGGATTTGAAGTCACTTTCTTGCTTTTCGAGGAATGATAACACTTCTTTGTGTTTTGCGTCTCTTTCCTCGGCTTCTGCAGCTTTTTCTTGCTCGCGCGCGTGATGCATAAACTGGTTATCTTTGCGAAGCTCACGCACGGTTCCTCTCGCTTCTTTTCGCAACTCTTTCTTGAGCTTTCTGTTTTCCGCACGTTCTCTATTCGGATCGTAATCGCGTCCTTTCTGAAAGCCATCTTCTTCGTACATTGGATTGAACTGTTTAATAGCTTCAACCGACTTCGTGTGCCAAGCGAGCGAGAGGCGAACGCTACTTTTCTTCGTCTCGCAAATTTCGTTATGCATCGTTTCGCACATTTTCAAAATGCCGTCGTACACCGCACCGTCTTTTTTCCCGAACGTTTTTAACGAACGCATTAATCTGTTCAGCGCGACTTGCACTTTCTGCAACATTTCAGGCGCGCATGCTACTTTTTGGACGGGTTTGATGAGATTTCCGAGCGTCGAAATCGCATATCGAAGCATTGCCACGCGTTCCTGGGCAGCTGATTCTGCCGCTGCTTTTGTTTTCTTTCGATGTCGTGACGACAACAACTTCGCCAGAGACAGCACTTCAATCGTCTCTGAGGATGACTTTTTCCCGTTCCCTGTGTGTGCAAAGGGCCGCAACCATGATCCACCACACTGCTCTTGAAGATGCATAGGTAATCCTTCGTTCCATGTTTGTTTGCACTTCTCATTCTCAGCTGAGGCGTGGACCATAGCAGTGAGTAAATTGAGAGCCTCTGGAAAAATGCGCATGGCAGGAACGACGTACGCGCTCGCGAGAGCACATAAAACCACCGCACAATTTGCGTCGTTGGTTGATCGAACGGCGCAATGTGAGAGCACGTTTCCTATGTACAACGACGCCGGCGTAGTGACGGCGTGCTGCTTATCCGTAGAACTGAAGATATCCGCAAATAATCCAAGAAGTAATATTGTCCTCGCCGGCGGTAAACCAGTTTCGCCCAATCGCAAAGCTTTTTGCAACCTCTTGCCCATCTTTTCAATGCGCGCTTTCGCTGCAGTGGCGGCATAAAACGGAACTTGCGTTGCGATTTCAGAAATGTGCTTTGTGATAACATTCAAATCTGCGACTGGCAAATTATCTTTGCCGCATAACGTTTCAAAACGTTGAAGTAAAAGTCCGAGAAGCATTTGAATTTTTCGTCTATTTTCAGTCGCTAAAGTTGGTGCGTTGCACACGCGCATGCGAGTAAGCACAATCGAAACTTCATCAGAAGTGTACTTAGTTAAGAGAGTTTCGAATGCTTCAAACGTTTCGGGAACATCAAACGTATACGGGATTTCTGACGAGCCTGCTTCCATTGCTTCTTCAGCGCGAAGAAGATCATCTCGAGCTTTGGCATCCTTCTTCTTTTTTATTTCTTTGGATTTTTTCAGGGCATTGTCGTCGTCATCGTCATCATCGCTGACTTCTTTTGAATCATCATCGAAAAGAATTTCTCTATTCATGATATCATCATCATCGTCATCGTCATCGTCATCGTCGTCGTCTCCGTCGTCGCTTCCTGTGCCCTCATGAATCTTTGCACTCTTCTCTACTTTCTTCTTGACTTCTACTCCATCGTTGAGAATCCCGAGTTCCCTTAACCGATTTTTACCTTTTTCTAGTTTCTCATCCATCTTGTTCGCTTCTTTGCGGAACTTTCCAGTCTCATCTAAATCATCGACGTCGTCGTCGTTACTTTCGTCTGAATCTTCCTCGTCGTCTTCATCTTCGTCTTCTTCTTCCTCAAAAATTTCATCGTCGTCTTCGCCGAGCTCAAAATCGTCATCGAGATCTTCACCGCCTACTCTCGCTGTCGAAAGTTGACCACAACTTTCTCCATTCTCTTTTTCTAATTTGCGCGCTTTGTGTCTTCTCAAGGCGTACCCTCCTAAGGGTGCATCCTCGTCCTCGCCGTTCCTTCTCTCGTCGTCCTCGTCGTCCTCCGAGAGATCTCCTCGCATACGCTTCAATCTCGCGCGTTCAGCTTCCTCGAGCTGTCGCTTTTGTCTCGCTTCGATTTGCTCTGATGTCTTTTCCCTTTCCGCGGCATGAGCTCTCGCATCTAAAGCTAATGATTTCGCAATCTTATCGTAATCACTTTTCGTATCGTCTTCTTTCGGTAATCCCGATTGCAAAATGTTCAAGGAAGTATTTTTGTTTGTTGGTTTCAAATGACCGACTGCTTTTCGCAGCGCGCCTTGTAACAAACCGCCTTGACTGATGACTCTAAAATCCGCGTCGAGTTTATCCAAAAGTTCTTCATCGTCGTCGCGTTGTTTTGCTTTCTCGGCTTTATACATTTTACTCTTCGCGATGAGTTCGTCCATGACTTCCTTTTTCGTTTTTCTTCTCTCCATACCTGTATCTTCGTCGCCGTTTTTATCGCCGTCGTCGTCATCGTCATCGCCATCCTCGGCTGTGCTCTTTCTTTCTTTCCGTCGAAATCCACCGGTATTATCATCATCATCACGTCCATTTTTGTTGTCATCAAAATCGCCTCCACCAAAATGCATTCTTCGCGTCATTTCTTCGTTCATCAATCGTCTCGTGCCGTCCTCGTCGTCAGAATCCGAATCGAACTTTGCGTTTGCTATTCTCCTTTCATTCAGAGGTTTACCGAGATGCGTCAACGACATCAAATTTCCCTTATTGATACTGTCGCCATTGTCCTTGTCTTCATCGTCGTCGTTCTCGTTTCCTTCGAGCGAATACGTATTCTTTCGCTTCTTTCTCAGTTGTCCCAATCGCGCTCGCGCCAAGCGTCCGATTGACTTTTCCTCCTGCGTCAAGTTGTTGTCCAACTCTCCGAACCGTAAATCTACGAAAGCATTCGCTTTTCCGCTCAATTTGTGTTCCACTAACAAAGTTCTCTCCCGTCGTTCGAATCCTTCCCTTCTCGCTTTCAAAACGTTCCCGCTTTTTCCTTTGATTTTCCGTCCTAAAATCTCGAATTTTTGCTTTGAACTTTTTCTATCGAAAACGGAAGCGTTGTCTTCGGCTTTTTTGTTGTTTTCCCAATCGCTCGCTCCTGCTCCTCCTCCGCCGGTTTCGAAATGCTTGTACTTCTTCACGCGAGGGTTGGACGGTTTCGACGGTTTCTTCTTCTTTTTCGCCATGGTATTTATTCCGACGAATCAAGCGTCGAAGTAGAAGAAAAGGGTTGTCGTGTGTTTCTCGAGTCTGCCGAATGGAAGGAGTTTCCGAATACACAACCAGGTCGTCCAAATGTGGAAGCGCCGCTCGCTCTTTTGTTGTTGTTGTTGTTGTTTGTGGTAGTACTTCTTACGACGGTGCGGTTTTCTTCTATAATATACACCACGAGGTGGAGGAGGAGGAGGAGAAGAAATAGAAGTAGAAGAAGAAGGAGGAAGTTAAGTGCGCGTGATATTGGCAGAAAGAGAAGCAGCTCTCGCTTTTTTTATGGCGGCTGTGACTTCACTGCTCCATTTTTTTCCTCGCTCTCCAGAAGAAGAAGAAGAAGAAGAACCAAGCATACAATCACTCGACATTGAGAAACATCGCACGCATTCGTTAACGCAAGCAATGAAGAAGCGCGGAAGAAGTGCAGACGGGCGCGAGAAGAACAAAAACGACGAAGATGAAGAGGCGTTTCCTCGCGGGAATTTCGTCGACGATGAAAGAGACGAAGAACACGTAGAAGAAAACGAGCGATCTCGTCGCGCTTCACGAACGAAGACAACCACCACTGCGACGGAGCGATTCGCGGCTATATCCAAAGATTCGTCTTTGAGTTTGAAAGGTAGAAAAGCTGGAGGTAAAGGAAGTAGCGGTAAATACATCGAAGCTTTGAAGTGGAAGACGTTACGCAGAGGCGTCAAGTTGCTCGGAATTGTTTCTCACGTATCGAATAAAGGATTAATCGTCTCATTACAGAACGGATTGAAAGGAACGGTGTCGAAATCAGAAGCCTCGGATGCTTTTTATATTACTAACAAGGATAGAGTCAAGAGAAAAAGTAAGAAGAAGCCGTCTTCGTATTCCTCGTCTGAAGAGGAATTCAGTAGTAGCAGCAGCAGCAGCAGCGAGGAAAGTAGCGGAGAGGAAGAGGAAGAGGAAGATGGAGGCAAAAAAGCAAAGATTGGTTTGGAGTCTCTATTTCACGTCGGGCAAATCGTGCGATGCGCGGTTGTAAACCTCGACGAGGGGAAAACCGGTGGGAAACGGATTGAGTTGACTCTGCGTCTCTCGCAAGTGTGCGCGGGATTGGATAAAGAGTGCTTAACTGAAGGCGCGGCGATACCAGCAGTAGTCACTTCCGTGGAAGATCACGGATACATCGTCGAATTCGGTATTGATGGTTCTACCGGTTTTTTGTCGCGCGATAGCGCAGGGGATGAGCACGATTCGCTTCTCACCGGTCAGCTCATAGAAGTTGTCATCGCGTTGACGCCAAAAGCGAAAAAGGATATCAATAACAACAAGAAGAAGAACGGAAGAGGGAGTAAACTTGGCGAGAGTAACGTGTATAAAGTCAGCGCAGACACGAAACGGTGCTCAAGCGCAATTGCGCTCGAAAATAAATCGACGTTGATATCTACAATTCTTCCCGGGATGTTGGTAAAAGCGCGCGTGAAGTCTGTTCTCGAAGATGGCATTTCTGTCTCGTTTATGACGTATTTTTCGGGAACAATTGACTGCTTTCACATCGCAGCCGAAGATACGACATCGTTTAAAGAAGGACAGAAGTTACGTTCGCGCGTGATTTTTGTAGATGCTCAAAATAAACGCGTCGGTTTATCTCTTCAACCGCACTTGCTTGAGGCACGCTCGCCGGCAAGCATTCTTCCATCGACCGGGTCAATCTTCGAAAACGCCATGATAAACCGAGTAGATCCAAATGTCGGAGTATCGCTTCAAATCAGCCAAGGTGGAAAGACTAGAAGCGTCGCTGGATACGCGCACGTTTCGCATCTTTCCGACGATCACGTAGAAAAAATAGAAAAGAAGTACAAAGTAGGAAAACAAGTCAAAGTTCGAGTGATTGGACATCGATTGTTAGACGCCGTCGCCAACGTTAGTTTAAAGAGATCTGTTTTGGAGCAACCCTTCTTCAGTCTGGAAGAGCTAGTTCCTGGGATGATTGTCAAGGGTGAAGTTTTAGCGACAGAACATTTTGGAGCCATCGTAAAACTTGCCGAAGGTGTCAAAGCTCTTTGTCCACCGATTCATGTGTCCGATATCGTCGGACGAACGACGTCATCTAAAGTTACTCCTGGCGCAATCTTGAAGTTTCGAGTCATCAGCGTGGACCGATCCAGACACAGAGCTATCGTTACTCATAAGCGTGCGTTGATAAAGTCGGAATTACCGGTGTTGAAAACGATCGAGGATGCGATTCCTGGACGAACGACGCACGGCATAATTTCAGGCGTTGTCGATTACGGCGTTTTCGTCACACTATATGGAAACTTGAAGGGATTAGCAGGATCGCAAGATCTCGGGTTGGCTGAAGGTCAGAGTATTGCAGACGCCTATGCGGTTGGTCAAGTTATTCGAACGACAATCGTTTCTGCGGATCGAGGAGAAAACAAACTGAGACTTTCGCTAGGCGGCGGCGGCGGCAACGAAGACGACAATGCTGCCGAAGGAGCGGAAGCAACGGTTGGTGCTGCTGCTGCTGCTGCTGCTGCTGCTATCTCTTTGTCGACGGACGCAGTACCAATCGGTAAAGTTTTTGCATCTGCGACTATCACTAAAATAGTCCAAGGCTCGAGCATTATTGAGGTGACTTCGAGTACAGAAGAGGGATCGTTTCAAGGACTCGTCGCGTTTCAGCACCTATCCGATAACCCCGTCACGGCTCTGAGCATGGCATCAACTTTAAAAGTCGGGGAAGTTTTACCTGGAGCTTTCGTGGTTATCGAAAGAAAGCCAAAAAGAGTTGTCATGAGTCGGAAACTTTCGATTATAGAGGCGGTAACAAGTTCAAGTCTACCCGATAGAGCAGATAAGGTAAAGGCTGGAAAGATATATCCAGGGTACGTCGCCTCAACATCATCGACGGGCGTATTCGTGCGATTTTTAGGTTCTCTCACCGGGTTAGCGCCTCCCTCGCAAATACCTGACGGATGTAACGCCACAGATTCGTTCTTTGTCGGTCAAACTGTACAAGCTATGGTCCTTTCGGTGGATGTTGAATGCGTTCCGCCGCGGCTTTCGCTTTCACTTCGGTTGCAAACAACCGCGCAACCTTTATCAGATGCGCCTTTGATTCGCTCATTCTTTGCGGACCTCGAGTTCTTAGATTTCAAAGTTGCTCAAGATCCCAAGGAGGCAGAGACTTTGTTATCTGAAAAAACAGTACGCATGTTTGAACCTGGATGTGATATCGAAGGCTCGATCAACGAAACGAAGGATTACGGCGTTTTGATCGATATCGATGAAGATGAGAATGCAGTTGGGTTGGTTTCTCCGCATCAAGTGCCGGAAAGCGTAGAAATAGAAGAATTTACCCCCGAGACTCGTTTATCTGGAAGAGTGTTAGACGTTTCTAGACGCGAAGGTGTTATTGATATCGGTAAAGTGAGCGTGGTGACCGAGAAGAATTTATCGAAGAAAAAGAAGAAGAAAGTAAAATCCGCCTCCGCAGCGCTGAAGAAATTGAAAGTAGGTGAGGCAACAGAAGCTATCGTAGAGCTTATTAAAGCTCAGTATGTCATTTTATCTCTTCCAAAGTATTCTGACGCTATTGGATATGCTCCCGTTCACTACTGTAACGTGCGTTTAAACGACGCTTCAGAACGGTTTGAGGTCAATCAGAGAGTGAATGTGGTAATTGCGCAGGTTCCTTCCGCATCTTCTCCTGACGATGTTAAAGGTGACGAGTTCTACAGCAACCGACTTTTACTCACCGTCCCGTACGTGGACACTAATAAATCGAATAGCGGTCCAAAGGTTGGGACTAAATTCCAAGGTGTCGTTTCGGAACTTCAGCCACTCCAAGCGCTTGTTTCGCTTCCAAACAGTAAAAAAGGACGCATTCACATCACCGAGACTGGCGCTTTCGCGAAATCGAAGTTTCCGCTGGAAGAATTATCGCTCGGTTTGACTGTGAACGTTGCTGTTCTTGGCATGGCAGGTGATCGAGGTGGGCTACTAGATCTCACTCTCAGGAGCAGCGCAGACGAAGACAAAGACGACGAAAATGTGAACAAGAATGCAAAGAATGGTAATGACGACTTTGATGCAACAGCATCATTGAAAAGACCAACTCTACAAACGCTCGAAGTGGGTCAATCAATCCATGCGTACGTCATTTCGGTATTGCCAGACGGTGTTAAAGTGTGCATTCGACCGGAAATAACGGCTTTTGTTCCTCTGATTGAGACTGCGAGCTCGATCAAAGAGCTTAAAAAACCACTCGAGAAGAGATTTTCAAAGGGAGAAAAGATTAAAGCAACAATCGTCAACGTCAACGTTTCTAAGAAGCACGTCGACGTTTCTTTCCGGGATCAAAACTCTGTCAGCGTCGGCGCAAAAGTCTTTGGTATCATTTCGCGATTTAATAAAGGTACTTCTATGATGGTGAGGCTTGGCGCACACGTCACGGGACGGGTTTTCTTAACCGACGTATCCGACGAGTTTCAAGAAAAGCCATTTTCCGAAATGAAGGTTGGCAATGTCGTAGAAGTTCGCGTGGTTTCGATGAAATCGAGCGGAGAAGTCGATCTTTCAATGCGACCGTCTTTGTTGAGTAAATCTGGAGAAAAGAAAAAGAAGGTGGCGAATCCCGAGATTAACGACGCCAAGAACCTTGAAGTAGGGAAGGAAGTTTCTGGATACGTCAAATCTGTCGGCAAATCTGGATGCTTCGTTGCGCTTTCGCGTAATGTGGACGCGCTGATAAAGCTCACCAACCTCGCGGATGGCTTCGTCGTAAAACCATCGGTTGAATTCCCAACTGGACGATTGATTCGCGGACGCATCTTGTCCGCCGATGCGAAAACAAATCGAGTCGAGATGTCGCTGCGCGCTTCACAATCCGATTCTAAAACGCCAAACAAAGAAGCAGTCGCATCGTTGAAAGTTGGTGATGTGGTCATGGGAACTGTACGTAGCGTGCAATCTTACGGCGTATTTGTCACTTTAGACGAGTCTGGTATCTCTGGTTTATGTCACATTTCAATGTTTGCGGATATGCATGTGAAGGATGATTTGGCCAACCATGTCCGAGCCGGAGAAAGAGTTCGCGCCAAAATTATGAAAGTAGATTACGAGACGAGTAAAGTTTCTCTTGGCATCAAAGCTTCTGTTTTTGGAGACGACGATGACGACATTGATAACGGTGCACAACGCGAGGGTGATTCAGAAGACGAAGATGAAATGCACGATGATCTTTTACTTTCTGACGACGATGACGAAGACACTACTAATAATAAAGCTGCTAAAATGGACTTGGACGAGCCAGAAGAGGAGGTTGAGAATTTATCCGAGAAAGAGGAAGGCAGGGCAGAAGAATCTGAAAGCGACGAGGAGAACAATGAGGATGATGACGACGACGAAGACGAAGACGATGACGATGACGATGATGGCGAAGACAACGAAGACGAAAATGACGACAACAACACCGCGACTGAGAAGGAAGAAGATGTTGATTTCGCCTGGGACGAGGAGGAGAAGGAACAAAAACAAAAACTCAACGCGATGAAACGAAGTCGAGAGGAATCCACTCATCTCGAGGAGGGAGAAAATGCCAATAAACTTTCGAAACGCGCGAAGCGTCGCAAAGCTCGTGAGGTTGAGATGGAAATCTTGAGACAAGAGCAACAGTTGCGCGACGAAGGTCGTCTTCCTGAAAGTGCGTCCGAGTACGAAAAGTTGATCTTAGCGTCACCGCTTTCCTCCTTTCTTTGGATTCAATACGTCGCGTTCCAAGTGAGCGTCGGTGCGTACGAGGACGCGCGAGCAGTCGCTGAACGCGCATTAGAGGCAATTCCGGCGCAAGAAGAAGACGAGCGAATGAACATTTGGATCGCTTATTTGAATTTAGAGAACTCGCACGGGTTGCCGAATCCAAAAGAGGCTGTCTCGAGACTATTCAAGCGCGCCGTGAATTTAGCCGATCCAAAGAAACTGTACCTCGTCTTGGTAGACATGTACACGCGCGCGGAACAAATAGAAATTCTTGAAGAAACGCTTAAATTGATCGTGAAGAAGTTTCGCTCGAGTTGTAAAGTATGGCTGACGTACATTCGTCACGTTACGCTCAAAGGCGATGCGGAAGGTTCTAGAAAACTGCTCGACCGCGCGACGACTTCTTTACCAAAACGCAAACACATCAAACTTTTAGTCAAAGTTGCTTTGTTGGAGATGAAAGAAGGAGACCCCGAGCGCGGACGCACAATGTTCGAAGGTATTCTGCGCAATTATCCGAAGAGAACGGACATTTGGTCCGTATATATCGATCAAGAGATTAAGCAAAACATCCCGGAAAGGATTCGAGCTTTGTTTGAACGCGCCACGCACTTGGAGCTGAACGCGCGAAGCATGAAATTTTTGTTCAAGAGGTACTTAGAGTACGAGAGGTCTCATGGGAACACGGAACGAATGACGTACGTGAAGGCGAGAGCGATGGAGTACGTCGAGAGGACGCTGAATAATAATAACGATGAATAAGAAGAAAAGAATGCTCTCACTACCTCCATACCACGGTACCAGCAAACCTTACGCTCGTTTTTTTGTGCTTGGCAAGTCATAGTTGAGTTGTAATAAAACTCGTTGTGCTTGGAAATTTGCTTCATTTCCTGCTCTCTCTCTCTCTCTTCCGTCTCCCTCTCCTTTTCTAATTTGCATGTTCTGCGTCGAAGCGTCGCTCATTGCGACGACAACGACAACGAATCGGTACAAAATGCCTTCATCGCTCCTTCGTTCGCTA
>Ga0209714_1001918_pt1 | contig 10891 bp, 27 predicted proteins | sample COGITO_mtgs_1104_5_FD_185517 | JGI IMG/M metagenome (GOLD analysis project Ga0209714, IMG submission 185517) | Pelagic marine microbial communities from North Sea - COGITO_mtgs_110414 (SPAdes) (version 2) | ecosystem: Environmental > Aquatic > Marine > Epipelagic ...
AAGATATGATTAAAGTCCCTAAAAACTTTAGTAATTTATCTATCAACGAAGTACAACTACAAAACTTGATTGATGATTGGTCCGCTCCTAATCCGAGAGACGCAACATACATGAGAGTTTTTAAAATGACTTACGCTGAGAAAAAACAACAAGAAGAACTAGAGTTTTTTATTTATGAAAATGGTGAAAAAAAAGAAGTTAGAAAATCTAAACAAGAAACACAATCAGTACATTAGATCACTAGGTATTATGATTGATGTTGATAGTGGTGAAATTCTACAACAAAGACACGGCACACCAATGCCAGACTATAAGTGTAGACCATCACCACCAACAAGTGATAGAATTTCTGGTACTACTTACAAGAAACAATATACGAGCACTATACCAGAAGGCAAAACAATTAGTGTTCCGTACAACAAAGGTCCTTACATGATTGTTGATGCGAAGGACTTTAAAACAATGGGAAAAAAAGTATGAACAAATATATAATGATAATTGCATTGGTACTCTTTAGTACAAATGTGACAGCGAATGATACAGTTACGACTTGGTTACAAAACGAGAAAACTAAAACAGTTGAGTACCAAAAGAAAAGTTGGGCTGATGGTAAAGAACAATTAGCAAATACTTGGTTAAAAATTAAATCATTGATAAAGAAAAATGATACACAAGATTAGTGATTTCTGTTTAAAGATTGATGGTGTCAAAAAGACAAGCGATAGACTCTACAATCTTAAATATAATAATATTAAGACGCCTGAAAGAGATCAACAAATACAAGAGTTGATTGATGATATTCAGGCGACTTGTAAATTAATTGCTAACGATACACAACCATATGACAAATAAAGATATACAAATACAAAATCTTCTAATACAAAAAAAGAATTTAGAAGAAACGTTAGAATGGAAACATAGTCAAGCTTACGAAGATGAGCTTTACGAATTAGTTGACACATTAAAAAAGTTGGGAGTGAATGAGAATAATTCTGCTATTAGTAATTAGTTTATTAGTAACTAACTGTACAGCGACTAGATCAAACGTTGGTGCTACATTAGGTGCGACAACCACCACTGGCGCTTGTGTGTCTATGGGAATCAATGATCCATATGCGATTGCGGCTTGTGCAGTAACTGGCGCATTTACTGGCGCAGAGATTATGTACAATTCAGATTATGATGTACACAATGCTACATTTGTAGATCATTTAAACCACGGAACAAGTACGAGTAGTTATACAAATTGGTTTAATCAAAAGACGGGTAATAGTGGTATCATACATACAACAAGATCATACCATAAAGGACCAATCAAGTGTAAAGATTATAGTGCGACTGTAGATATATCTAACAGATGGCCACTTGTAGGTATTGGTGGTGTCAATAGAAATACAATTTTTGGTATAACTTGTCAAATGCCTGATGGCAGATGGGTAGAATGGAAAGGTCAATAATGAATATAGTTGCTATGAATAAATTAATGTTTTATACAATCGTTTTAATACTATTTTTTAAGTATGCAGGTGCTAGTGAAGTTACAACAAAAGATAAAGTTATAAAAGTATTAGATAAAATTGAACAAGTTGAAAAAGATGGTGATAAAGTATATTGGAATAAAATAACAACCGTAGAACCAAAGAATGTGGCTAATCAGTATTGTTATGTTAAAGTAATTATCAAAGAGAGTGATAATCAACTAATCAAGGAAGAAATTTTGGAGTGTGCAGATGGTAGAAAACGAGCAGATGGACCAACTTATTGGGAACTATTCGCAGAGTTTTACTATACTGATATGGCACAACCAGAATACTGCCGAAGATATAGTCGGGACAAACATGCATTCTATACACCAGGAAAAGTATGTTTAAAATTAAATGGTGAATGGGAGGTTAGATAATGATTAAAAACATAATCATAATCTCATTAGTTATAGTTGTTGTGACAGGTATGACAGGGGCTGAGTTTTTAGATCATATAGCTTTAGCACTTGACAAAGCGCAAGAACTAGTATATAATGTAAAAAGTGAGGTTAAATAATATGAACAAATATGTGAAAATAGGGGCCATCATAGGTCTATCTTTATTGTTGACAAATTGTGCGTCACAATATAAGATTAAGAAAGAGAAGTCAAAGATCATTGAAACAGTACCGAAGTGGTACGTTAATGATTTTTCGGATAAGAAGGCATGTGATACACCAACTTTTGGTAAAAATAAAGATAGATTATGTATCTTTGGTGTCGCTACGGCTGTGTCGCCAGATTTACAATTAGCAATAGAGAAAGGCATGATGATTGCAAAGTCAGAACTTGCTGATATTGTTAAAGGTGAAATGAATAAATCATCAAAAATATTTATCACAGAACTTGGTAAACAACATAACAAGACTACTGTGTCAGAAGTTGAGAGTACAATTGTCAACTTAATTACAAAGACACCAGTAAGAGGTTATGAAATCTTTGCTAAAGATATAACTATGACTAAAAATGGTTATTACAGAGTATGGATTGGGTTAAGATTACCAATGGGTGATTATAACAAAATGTACAATTACACAATCGCAGAAGCTGTTGATGCTTATAATGTTAAATCAAAAGCTAAAATTGCGTTTGAAAAGTTAGAAGGTAATAATGAAAATAATAATATACAGTAAAAACAACTGTCAATTTTGTACCAAGGCGAAGCACCTTGTTAAGACGCTTGGCCTTGAATATGAAGAAAAGTCATTAGAGAAAGACTTTGGTTCTGATCCAGTTAAACTAATAGAAGATATTGGTAAACAAGTTAGAACAATGCCACAAGTTAAGATTGACGATAAGTTAGTTGGTGGTTATAATCAACTTATAGAATACTTTGCTGATAAAGGCTTGGTAAATTTTAAAGGTGAAGTAATTGACAAAAAATAAAGACTACGATAATGTAATAGCATTTCCCACTAATAGAATTGTGGAGAAGTCAACTGCTGGTCCAAAGAAAGAGGATCAAAAGTTTTTAGACCAAATGCATAAACAACAGACCAAAGAGTTTGTTGAGACTAGTGTTGATGATATGAGTATGAGTTTATTAAAAAGTTTCTACAATATGGGTATCAAAACTGAAAGAGGTGAGTTTACAAAAGACTTGGCTATGTTAGTAGATACAATGCGTGGTTTAATTTACAGAGATTTTAATATGAAACACCCATCACAGGTACTATCAGAAAACATGGTAGAACTAAAAGTAAATAAAGACGGTGGTCAAAGTGCTAGAATAAATTATGACGTATTCCATAAAGGTAAAAAAACAAGACCTTTTAGTAAAGATTTAAAAGAGGAACTAAAAGATGGCCCAGATTGGTTGGCATCAGATGAGGACCTTGACAAATGAATTCGCTAAGAATCGCCTTCACAGGTTGTAAAATAGTAAACTTAACAACTGAAAATATATAGGAGTATATTAATATGTTAAATACAATAAAAAACTTGTTTGGTAAAGACGAACTAGTAAAAGTAAAAACAGTAAAAAGAACTGTTGCTACAGAAACTAGAGGCAGAAAAGCTTTATCAAAAAAACAAAAACTACTTAACTTACTATCAAAAGGTGGTAATGTTGCTTGGACTTCAATTCAAAAGAACTTTGATTTAGAGTCTCCAAGATCAATGATTGACACGCTTAGAGCTGAAGGTCACATGATCTATGGTAACAGAGTTGGTGGAAAAAAATACTACAGAATGGGAACTCCAACAAGAGCTATCATCGCTGCTGGTATCAAAGCGTTATACGGAACTCCGTTCAAGTATGACAACCACAAAGTTTCTGTAAAGAAATCAGACCTAATCGCACTTGATGCATAATTAGGAAAAAAATAGATGGGGCGCTTCGGCGCCCTTTCTTATTATGGACTTAGCACACGGATTATTATTTCTCTTTTTAAGTGTTAGTTTTACACTAACAATTTTAGGTATTGCTTTTTATTTTTATGGACAAACTCAAAAAAGAATTAAACAAGATAGAGAAAAAGAAAAGAGTCCGGTTGATGATTTGTTTAGGGGAATCACCAGGAAAGATGACTCGAAAGGTTGATACATATGAATATGATACCTTATCAGAACTTATTAACAAAGACGAATTACCAATTAAAGAAATTAAAGAAATTTTTACTGACAAAGACTTTTATAAGTATTACAAAAAAAAATGGTTATGATAGATAATTTAATAATTGATCAGATTGAACAACAGACAATAGATAAGAATGTTGCTGTTTTATTATCTGGTGGTGTTGATAGTTTGTCGGTTGCATTCGCTGCTCATAGAATGGGTAAGAAAGTAACTGCATATACGTTTCATCTACAAGACCAACCATCATATGACGCTACAAAGGCCGCTGAAGTGGCAAAACTAATGGGTTGGGACTGTAATATCATAGTAGTACCTACACACAATTTACAAAACGATTTTCAAAGATTAGTAAAAGAAGTAAGATGTAAAAAGAAAACACATTTTGAATGTTGCTTTCCTTTTTTATATGTGTATCCAGAAATACAAGAAGATGTGGTGTTAAGTGGTTGGGCCGCTGATGGTTACTATGGAATATCTAAAAAGGCTATGATACATTATGGTCCAGGTAAATCAAAAGAAAAATTTGATGAGTTTAGAGATAACTATTATGACATAAACAATCAAGCAGGTTATCTATGGCATGAATTGATTGCTAGAAACAATAAGAAACAACTTATTACACCATATCTATCTCTTCCTGTCAAGGATTTCTTTTATAGTAAAACTTGGGAAGAAGTAAACAAACCATTTCAAAAACATCATGTAGTGACTGCATTTAAAGAATTTAAAAAGTTTGAATTTAAGAAACATATCAACTTACAATTAGGTGCTGGTGTGGACAAATTATTTGAAACCCTAATTGATGACAAATTTATTAACTTTAAATTTAGAAAACGGGTAATGGACATATGTAGAGATTGGTCTAAAATGTCAGACCCAATAGGAACCCTGGACAATTAATATGATTATAATAGATTTAAACCAAGTGATGATTTCAAACCTGATGGCGCAAAGTAGAGGCGATGTATCAGAGTTACCAGATAAAGATGCAGTAAGGCATTCTATCTTAAATACAATAAGAGCATTTAATATGAAGTTTAAAGATGAGTTTGGTACTTTAGTATGTGCTGCTGATGCTGCTGATCCATGGCGTAGAGATATATTTCCACACTACAAACACCAAAGAAGAAAAGGAAGAGTAGATAGTAAGATTGATTGGAGTGGTGTCTTTAATATTATGAGTGAGATACGAGAAGAACTTACAAAGAATATGCCATACAAAATTCTACACGTTGAGAAGTGTGAGGCAGATGATATAATCGCTACACTAGTTGCTATGAGAGAAGAAGACAAGTATCTAATAATATCTGGCGACAAAGACTTTATTCAATTACAACATTATGGTGATGTGTACCAATATAGTCCAATGTTGAAAAGTTTTATGGGTGAGAATGTAGATTCAGAAACATTTTTAAGAGAACAAATTATTAAGGGTGATAGATCAGATGGTGTACCAAACATATTAAGTCCAGATGATATATTTTTAAGAGACGAAAGACAGAAACCTATAAACAAAAAAAGATTAGCAGAGTGGGCTGATACGAATAATATACCTCTTGGTAGCGAAACAAGAAAGTATTTTGAACGTAATAAAAAATTAATAGATTTATCTATGATACCAGAAGACATTAAAACAAGTATTATAAATAATTACAAGAACTATAAAGATAATGACAGATCGCTACTGTTACAATACTTTATAGATAATAAGCTAAAAGCATTGATTGAAAATATTAATGATTTTTGATAACATATATATGGAGAAATAAAATGGCTGAAGAAAGAGCAAGAAACCCTAACCTGATATCACCAAAAGCAATGGAAGCAATGGCTCGTACTGCAGGTTCAGGCAAAGAGTTAATTAGTGAAATCTTTACCAGAGTTAATAACGCTAAAGTAAAGGCAGATAAGATCGCTGTATTAAGACAAAACGATACACCAGGATTGAGAATGATCTTAAAAGGTGCCTTTGATCCAAACATACAATGGGATTTACCTCCTGGAGTACCTCCGTTCATTAGGAACGAAGTACCAGAAGGAACACAACATACATGGTTGGAAAATGAAGCAAAAAGGTTATATAACTTTGTAAAAGGTGGTAACAACGAACTTACCAAAATAAGAAAAGAAACTTTGTTCATACAAATATTAGAAGGCTTACATCATAAAGAAGCTGACGTATTAATAGATGTAAAGAATGGAACGCTGAATAAGACTTATAAAGGTCTAACAGCAGATATGGTTAAAGAAGCATTTGGCTGGAACGCTGAATTTTTAAGACCATAGAATCATAGTAAATAAAGGGTGCGACACTTGATGTTCACCCTTTGTTCCCCCCTAAATCCTAGTAAATACTAGCAAAATAATTGTTGACAATCCCTCTATTATAGTGTATATTATAAATATGAAAGAGAGAAATATATAATGAAAACATTGATAATATTTTTGACGATATTATGGTTTGGTTTAACCGCCTTAAATAATTCAGTTAAAGCAGATGAGTATAACACAGCCGTAATCGGTCATGTTGTATCAGAAACAATTAAAGGTACCGACATGGACCACCAGAAATTGTTAGAAGCAGAAATGAGTAAAATGGCACACACATTTGCCTTACAAATGGTAGGTGTGTTAGAAAAGCACTTACCTTATATTATGGATTCCGTAATGACACAGTTAAGACTTGACCTTGATAAGAAACACAAATGCTTATTATTAAAAGATTCTAAAATCGAGGACAAAGAATGCCAAGACAAAAAAACACAGCAGTGATAAAAAAAGTATTAAAACGAGAACTTGTAAGTAATCGTAAATATAAGACTACTTACAAAGACATCAAAAAGTATTTTAAGATTATTAATAAAGCTGTATTCAGTAATTTATTATCACCTTTCAATGATGTTTTAATTAAAAAAATTTATAGTGACGAAACAAAAAAGAAGTGTTATGGTCAAGTGATAGCTTGGGAGTGGAAGAGAAAAGGTACCAGAGTTTATCATTTAGAAATGTTACCATATTACAGAAATAAAAAAGACTTTGTGGACACTTTAGGACACGAAATGGTACACCTATACCAAATGGCCAATGTAGGTGATACTGGAAATCATAACAAACTATTTTATAGTTTTAGGCCAAAATTGAACAGAATAGGTTTAGACCTATAGAAAGATATATTATGAGTGGAGTGAGAACAGGGAAAGAATTAGACCCTTATTTAAGAGGTCGTATTGGTGAGGCTAGAACACAATTAGAACAATTAATCAAACCAAGTAATCCAACGGGTACAAAAAGAACTTATTATCTAGGTAACTTTAGAAAAGATGTGCTAGATAATTTTACAGAAAAACAATCTAACAAAATATTTGACGCTATGGCAAAACTACATAAGCATGTACATCTATTTCAAAAGAAAGTACCAAGTTTTACAGATGCTGATGGTGTAGAGTGGTCAGGTTACGAATATATTGCGATTAAAAAATGAAGACACTAAAAACTATAATTAGAACATTAATGGTTGTAACCATAGTAACCTTTTGTGGATTTACTTGGAATCATTATCAAACATTAGCACAAGATAATTTACCACAAAGACCAAACTTTGAACATAGTAATAACAAACAATTTTTAGATAATGTAAAACAGTGTGTTGACTATGTTTATTTCTATAATAATGTAGAAGAAGTAAACCTAGAACTATTACTAGCACAAGCAGCATTAGAGTCTGGTTGGGGTAATAGTAGATTTGCTAGAGAAGGTAATAACCTATTTGGTATACGAACATATAATCTAAAAGAACCACATATGTTACCCTCAAACAATCCAAAGAAGTGGGGTGTAAAAGTTTATATGCACGAATGTGATAGTGTATTGAACTATATAAATGTACTAAATAATGGTAGTGCTTTCAAAGAGTATAGACAGATGAGAGAAGACGGTATAACTGACCCTTTCTTACTAACTGAAACACTTGACGCATACGCAGCTGATAAAGACTACTTCTCAAAAGTCAAAAGTATATTAAGCAAAATTAGAAAAGACTATCAATAATATGTTTCTAACGATATTAACATTTTTATCGGCCATATCTATATCTGTTATAGCGGCTGGGTATTCCATCGTAGGACTAGCGACATTGTTTGCTGGTGCTGTTGTACCTATTATCTTAATGGGATCAGCATTAGAAGTTGGTAAACTAGTTGCGGCTAGTTGGCTGTATCACAATTGGAATAGTGATGTACCCAGGTTACTAAAAAGTTATTTGTTTATAGCCATAATAGTATTAGTATTCATAACATCATTAGGTATCTTTGGTTTTCTATCAAAGGCACACCTAGACCAAGTCAAACCTACATCTAGTAATAATATCAAAATAGAATTATTAGACAATCAAATAAAGTCACAAGAAATTATCATAGAAAGATCACAAAATACATTAACCTTATTAGATAAGGCATTAGAAGTTTATATTGATAAAGAATATGTGACCAGAGGTTTAAAAGAACGTAAGAAACAAAAACCTGAAAGAGACGCATTGACACTTGCTATAAATGAGGCGAGTGATAAGATTGCTGAATTATCCGATAAGAAAGGTAGTTTAAAACTAGAACAAGATAAGATAGAAGCAGAAGTAGGACCAATCAAATATGTGGCAGAGTTAATCTATGGTGAGAACGCAAAAGATATGTTTGACCATGCTGTTAGAGTTGTTATATTAATACTCATATTTGTATTTGACCCATTAGCTGTACTTCTATTGATCGCTGCCAATATATCTTTACGACAATGGCGAAGAAAAAGAGAAATCGCTAAAACAGAGAAACAATATACTTTAGAACAAAGACTAGAGAGAGAAAAAAAGAAGGCAGAAAGATTCAAAGAAAAGAGTAGAGATTATAAGAAGATGGTTGCTCAAGTTGCAGACCTAAAAGATATGTCACCAGATGAAGTGAAGTTAAAATTAGATCAGATTTATGACTGGAATGATAAGAGTAAGTATTAGTTTAATATTATTGATTCTATTAAGTGGTTGTTTTGGCGCCACAATGTTTCAAATAGGGCCTATACCCATAAAAACAGGCGATATATTAACAAAACCCATCACCAAATCTATGGTTGACAAAGACACAAAAAAGTGATATATTATATATTATGATGACAAACGAAGATATAAAAATACATATACCACCTGAAGTAAGAAGATTAAATTTACTAGCAAAGGCTTGTGCCACTGCGAAAAATGATGACTTCAAAGCTCTATGGTATAAAAAAATGATTGACTTGGCAAACAAATATAAATTAATGGATTATGTAATGAGTAAGTTGGTGCACTAATGAATATATTTTATGTACATAAAGACCCTGTGGTTGCTGCGAAAATGCTTATTGATAAGCATGTGGTAAAAATGATTATAGAATCAGCACAGATGTTATCTACTGCACATAGATTAATTGATGGTGAACAATATGAAGATAGAACTAAATCTAATAGAAGAATAAAAAGATGGCGATTAAAAGATAAGACACATGAAGATATTATCTACAAAGCATCTCATGTAAAACACCCTAGTACAATTTGGGTTATGGCATCAGCATATAATTACTATTGGTTATACAATCATATGGTTGCGTTGAATGATGAATTTAAATTAAGATACAATCATACAGTAGATCATATGACAATTAGAAAATTAGGTATTATACTTCGCAATCCACCTAAAGGAATATCTTTATCTACAATACGAACAGATCCTACTCCAGCAATGCCTGATGAGTGTAAGATACCTGGTGATGTAGTTGGTTCATATAGAAAGTATTATGTAATGAAGAAAAAAGAAATGGCATCATGGAAAGCGCCATCACAACCACCACAATGGTATACGGAAGGTGTAGAAAATGGACTATAAAGAAAAAGTAAGACAAGCAAATATACAATCTGATAATATTGAAATGGAAAAGTTAAGTTTACAAGAATCTAAAAGACAAACAAAAGAGCGTAGAGAAGACGGACTAAATATGATACGACCATTTACATTTGATGAAAAGAAAATGTTATGGGACGGATTAAGAGAAGATAATAAAACAACACATGAACTATTAATGGAAGGGTTTAAAGAAGAAGCCACATTAAGAAGAATAGAGGATAGAGAAAATGATTAAAGAAGCATTGATAAAAAAACTAGAGGGTGATGTTGCTGTTGCTGAAGCAGATTTAAGAACTTTTTTAGCATCACCAATAGGTGTAGCTGAACATATTGATTATGTAATTACAGCAGAAAAGAAGACTGCATTACTTGCTGAAGCAAAAGATAAGTTAGAAGCAATAACAAATCTCTAATGCCATCATATACATTTTACAATTCAAAGACTAAAAAAGAATATGACGATATGATGACTATTGCTGAGATGGAAGAATTGTTAGATAAGAATAAACATATAAAACAAGTCCCTAAAGGTATAAATATTGTAGCGAGTACAGGAAGTCGCCATATGAAAAATGATAGTGGTTGGAAAGAAACTCTATCTAAAATAGGTGAGGCACACCCTGGCAGTCCATTGGCACAACAGACACAAAAAAAGTCTATAAAACAAATTAGAACTGAACAGGCTGTCGCAAAAAATAAGAAACGAGTAGCAGCAAGGAGAAAACGATAATGGCTAAAGATATACCAGATTATATGCGAGGGTTTGACCTTGAGGAAGATTGGGGAGCAACTGCAGTATCTTCAGCACCTACACAAGAAGTTAAACCATCAGTAGAAAAAAAAGACATAGAGAATTTAGGGCAACAAAC
>Ga0209714_1001919_pt1 | contig 10891 bp, 5 predicted proteins | sample COGITO_mtgs_1104_5_FD_185517 | JGI IMG/M metagenome (GOLD analysis project Ga0209714, IMG submission 185517) | Pelagic marine microbial communities from North Sea - COGITO_mtgs_110414 (SPAdes) (version 2) | ecosystem: Environmental > Aquatic > Marine > Epipelagic ...
CTGCTACCTCCAGATAACTCCAAGAGGTATTTAAATGCATGCCACGGTTAGAGTTTAATGTCATTGTGGCGGTGGTGTGTAAATGTCCTCCACTTAAATACAAATGATTAGCTGTGGCTTCTGCTGGAGCGGTTCCAAGGTTCGCATCTGCACTGATTTTTAAAGTACCACTGCTGACGTTGGTATAACCACTATAAGTATTAGTACCGCCAAGCACTACTGTACCGGAAGCGTTACGCGCAATCGTTAAATTATAATCCCCCGTGATGATCCCATTATAAGTCAGTTGGTCACCACTATCCGCACCCAGCGCATTGCCATCAGCAAGTAAGGTAATACCACGTGCAGTATTTATCGTAACGTCTGCTGTTGCAAATAGGGTTGCATTGCTGGTACCTAGCTGGATATGATCTGCATCAGTTGAACCTGGTATGTCCCCTAAGTTATCATCGTTAGCAATACCAAGGGAACCGTCTTCAATGATTGTACCTCCGCCGTAAGTGTTAGTAGCGGTTAGGTATACGGTACCTGTTCCAATCTTAGTTAAAGTATAATTGTTACCTCCATCATCAATGACACTGCTGATGGTTAAGGTGCCATTACCACCAATTGATGCAGCAGCATTCATGAGGATGGTTCCGGTGTAAGTTCCTGTGTTGCTGCTAAATAAGTTACCGTATGATGAAGTATAGGCTCCATTGATAATTAGGCTGTTGCTGATGGTACGGTTATAAACATCAAGTCCTGCACCATCATTAATAGTGACTGTACCCGTACCAAGGTTATCATTATGATTGCGCACATCAATTTCACCGGCGCTAATGGTGGTGCCGCCATCGTAAGTGTTACCACTTGAACTCTGTAAATAAAGTACACCGTTACCCGTTTTCGTCACCCTGTAACTATTGTCACCATCGGTGATGACACCGGTGATGTAAGTATTCGATCCCGCTTCAATAGTTGAGTTTTGACTTAAGGTGATAGTACTAGAGATGGTACCATTATATCCATATAACGTTCCGCCATTTAAAGTGATCTCATCCGCAAGAGTGTTACGCACATCTAACACACCGCCGTTGACTTGTACGCCTCCCGCACTAGTACCAAGAGCATTATTAGTATTTGTTCTTAAAGTACCGGCAGTCACGGTGGTTAAGCCGGTCCAAGTGGAAGTGCTATTACCCAGTACTAAAGTACCCGTACCAGTTTTAGTAATCGCCCCGGTTTGATCAGTAGCATTAGTCCAGCTGCCCGAACTTGTCGTCCAGGTTTTACCATCCGCGACGTTAAACGTATTTGTACCACTTAAAGTAACGTTACCGGTCCAAGTTTGGGTTTGTAACAGTTCAACTGTTGCCCCTTGTAAGATCAAGTATAATTTTTGTTGTTGAGTGGTTTCATTCAGAATTAAAGTACTACCACTGGCCATGGTTAAGTAACTCGTATAACTAGAGTCGTAAGTTAAATTACGATAATCATCGAGTTGCAAGGTACCGTTAGCAACCACGAAGCCGCCGTTAGTTGAATCGGTAAAACTGAAGTAAGCACTATTACTTGTAGCCACTGCACTGGTAGTCATGTGTAACTTACCGTCATGACTGCCGTCATTGATAGTTAGTACATACGCTCCGTTGCCGTTATTATAAAACTCATGGTTTAAGGTTAAGGTTTTGCCAGTAGCGATTAAAATCTTAGTGTTGTCTGAGTTGCTGATTTTGATACCCTGATTATTACCGAAGGTAACATCATCGGTGATCTGTAATACGCCTGCGTTATATAAATCGATGCAATCAGTATTACTGCAACTAGTTGGACCGAGATTAAGTTCATCACTAATCGATAAGGTACCATCATAAATTTTTGTGCTACCCACGTAAGTACTAGTACCACCAAGGACTAAGGTACCAGTGGTGCCGGAGTAATTTAAGACAAGGTCATAGCTCGTGCTGGTGCCGGTAATAATACCATCATAAGTTAAGGTGGTGGTATCTGCTACCTCCAGATAACTCCAAGAGGTATTTAAATGCATGCCACGGTTAGAGTTTAATGTCATTGTGGCGGTGGTGTGTAAATGTCCTCCACTTAAATACAAATGATTAGCTGTGGCTTCTGCTGGTGCGGTGCCTAAGTTGGCATCGCTGCTAATGATCAAGGTACCATTGTATAAATAAGTAGCCCCGCTGTAAGTATTGGTGCCACTTAGGGTTAAAATACCAGCCCCGTTTTTTAATAATCTTGAGTTTTCCGATCCAGAAAAAATCCCGGAAAATGTAGAATCTGAGGAATTATTGATTGTTAAATCACCCCCATTTAGGCTTAAATTTGAGGTAATATCCATTGTTGCTGCATTTAAGGTCAAGTTTAACGCATCAGAACTACTTGAAATATCTGCATTAATATCAATAAATCCTCCAGTTAACGTCAAAGTTGCACTAGATCCTGATGTTTTTGATATAGTAGTATTAACCGTAAGTGTATTTGAACTTGAGCTTCCTGTTGTAATTGAGACACTGGTTCCAGAATTAAGTGAAGATATGATTGATGAAGCTAAAATAGTTGTATTTTGGCTTGGAGTAAATGAGCTTGAGTAGCTATTTCCTGATGCTCCTGATGTTTCAATTGTAACATCATATGGATCAATCAGCCATAAACCACCAAAACCTACATTTATTGTAGACCATAAATCTAAAACTTGACCTGAAGTTTCAATAAAACCTCCTATTTTAAAGGAAGTTGTGTCTAAAGTAGAATAAGTGTCAATATACGTATATTTTGAAAAAGGTATTGATTTTTCAAAGAAATTGTTTCCGATGTAGATTTTTCCGCCTTTTATAAGGCCTTTTGAGATTATTGAGGATTTTTGAACTATTGTATAATTGTAACCTGCAATTTCTACAGTTCCGCCTCGTCCAGTGCTTCCATTAGTTTGAACGACTGTTGATTTGAGATTTACATCATTAGCACTAGAAAGAATTGTAACATTTCCACCTTCAGGTGAACCTCTAGCGTATAAATTAGAATCGATTAAAAAGATATTTTGTTTAGCATTGATATTTACTGTTCCACCTCTTCCTAACGAGGCATTAGTTTGAACTATAGACTGTTGTAAATTTACATCACCAAACAATGATACCACATTTATGTCTCCACCTTCATTTTTACCATTAGAAATAAGGCTTATTTTACCACCAACCACGTCATTTGTAGCCTCAATATCAATGTTTCCTCCACTATCATTAGTGCTTGAAACATCAATATATATCTCATTTAGGTTTACATCATACCCAGTTACAGCTACATTTGCGAGACCTTGTCGCCTAGAACTTCCAGTTCTAGCCAATATTACACCATTTACACTGGTCATTGAGCCATTACTAGATTTTCCTGTCCTTATTTTGACTACTCCTGCTGAATCCTCTAATGAAGACACATCAAGTATAGTATTATTTTCTAATGTTACAAAAGTATTATCTGTAACAGAGTTTAAAAGTGTTGGATTTCCAACATAAATGTTTCCTCCTTGTTTTTTACCATTTGATTTAATTTCAGATCCTGACTTGATGATCACTTCTTTTCCAATAAGTTCAACAGATCCTCCTTTAGATGTCGCTGAGCTAGTGTCAATTTTGCCAGTATTTTCAACAGCTCCTCTCTGTCCAGCATCTAAAGTTACTTTTTTAGCCTTAATTGTTCCAGAATTAGAGACTAGCTTAATTACACCATTTTTTGAAACTAGTCCTTTTGCTTGATTTTCTGGGGCTTTAATTGTTGCTGCAATTGCATCTTGAGCCATATCTGCTTTGATTGTAACAACACCATTTTCAGCAATAACAATTCCTTTATTTGAAACGGTTGCCTTAAGTTTTGAAGGCTCAACCTTGATTTGCAAAGAATTGTCACTACTTATTTTTAAGACCATATCATCACTAGCCGCAAGATTAACAGATCCATTTTTTGAGTTAATGGTTCCACTGTTTGTAACATCTGTTGCCATAAGAGCTACATACTGCGCATCTATGTTACCATTTTGATCAATCAATGACTCTCGATCTTGTTTGTAATGATAATTGTGGTTTAAAAAATCTTGATTAGCAATTTTCATTGCACTACCAATAAAACTGTGAGCATTAATACTTGCGTTAGCTCCAACTGTTATGCCATTTGGGTTATTTACAAATAGTTTTCCATTTGAGAAGATATTCCCTAGAATAATTGACTTAGAGCCTCCGACAATTTGATTAAGTATAGAATCTGTGTTGTTTTTGTGATTAAAATATACTGAAGCGTCAGCACCAACGTTAAATTTTTGCCATTCAATAATACCTTTACTGCTATTTTGGTTAATTATTAACTTTCCAGCCTCTCTTTGAATTGAAATATCTCCTGAAACAACGTCGCCCCCAGTTGGAAGTTCTAAATTGCCCAATTCATCTGCTAAAATTTTGCTATTTAATGCTAGAGAAATGAAAAAAATACAAATTAAACTAAAAAATCTTCTCATAATCTAAAAACTACTAGAAAAGCTTATAAAAACTCTTTTATCTTTTGTTAAACCATCGTTATCAAGACCATTTGCATCTTCACCATCGTTATTACCCATAGTCGTTGAAAACATTGCATTAAATTTGGTATTTTCACTTACATTTAAAGTTAAACCCAAGCCAGCACCCTGAAGCTCATAAATATTTTTCTTTCCTGGTTTATCACTATCCCAGTTTGCATAAGTGTTTTGATGTTGTTGGATTTTACCCCAATCATAAAAAATCATTCCTTCAAGTTTTTCAGTAAAACCATGTTTAAGCTCGATATTAGCCATGAATCCATGATCTCCTTGCCCTTCAGAATTTGGATAAGCCCTAATCCCATATGGACCTCCAAGGGTAAATTTTTCAGCTGAATCTAAATTTTTGAAGGCATATTGACTACTAAGATTAACTTGAAGAACATTTTGATCTGAAAGTCTTTGAAACCTACTAAAATTCAAATTAAATTTACTAAAATCTCCTAGTGCACCATTTGTGGCAGATGTTGTGCTTGTGTCTTTCAAGTCCCCAGTGGTAAAAATTACTGAACCATAATTTACACCACCTTTAAAAAACTGGTCATTACGATTAAAGTCTAGTTTTGCAATAGCTCGTGTAATTTTTTTCTGAACATTTGATGGAGTATTATTTTTATTTTCATACTCACTTTCAGATAAAGTTAAATTGCTATCTAAATTAATTTTTCCTATAGAATTTAAAGGTTTGTTTATATTAAAACTTAATTCTTGTGAGTTTCCAGTTGGGTTGGTAGCTGTGAAAGGTTCATCAAGGTCGTATCTTAATTTTGCAGCTTTAAAAGTTCCTCTTGTTCCATCATAACCAATTCTAAATGATGAAGCTAAAGCTGTATATTCAGAACCACCAGTTTTAACTTGTTGAAGTGTGAATTGCTCGCCTTTCTTTAAAAAAGAATCTGCATTTACAATTAAAGTTCCTCGGTCATTTCCTGATGAACGTGAACCAAAATTATCAGCTTGAAAAGTTCCTGAGATTTGATCGGTATTCTCAAGTCTTACCAGAATGTCGGTCTCACCCACCTCACTTCCAGCTTCTAAAGTTGCAATCGCAAAGATACCTGGAACTTTATTAAGAGTTTGAATATTTTTTTCTAATTGATTTATATTTAATATTTGTTTTTTAGAAATACGATTTTCAATATATTTTTTTGCAATTTCTCGATCAAGGTTTAAAATTTTTTCATCAGTTTCAATAATTACTTTACCAAGTTTACCTTCAATAATTTGTATTGTAAGAACTCCATCAACAATATCTTGTTCTGGCAATATTGCTCTTGCCCACAAACCTAGTTGACGGTAAAATCCAGAAATAAATCTTAATATTTCTTGCAAATCATTGTAAGCATATTCTTTGTTGAGAAAATTTTCTGTAAGTTCTGACAATTGATCATCAGTTAATACTGTATTATCAATAAAGTTTAATTTCTTAACAGTAAATTTTACCTCAACATCGGAAGATAAACTTTCTTCTTCAGGTTTGGTTATTTTAGGCTCATCTTTTTCAGGCAGCTCTCTTGTATCAAAATTAAAATTATCAACAGTTGGTAAGTTGTTAGCTAGTAGAACTGCATTTGTTTGTTGAGGAAGAGCTATTAAGTAAATTAATATTAAGAATTTAGTTACAATTTTTTTTAGAGATAAATTTTTTAAAGATTTAATATAAAACCAATAAATTTGTATGCTTATTAGCAAATAAACTTGGTATTTGGTCGATAATTTTTTTAACATATATAATGTATAAATCTTAATTAAATGCAGATTATTATTGTAAATAAGAGTTTTTTAATCCAAAAGAATTGTAACAATTTGTAAAATTGTTTATATAAAATTTCTTTAAATATACTAAAAATTTAAAAAATTTAAAAATGAGTTCTGATTTAATCCTGCTTTCGCAAATTTTTTTGATGCTTTTAATCTCAGCAGGGTCAATTTTAGCAATTTTTAGAATCAATCATCGTAAGGTTTCAGGATTAAGAGAGTTAATCGCTCTAAATTTTTCTTGCGCTGTTGGAATTTTCATAATTTACACTTTAGAACCTTTTCTAGGTTTAACTTATTCAAATATCTTAGGTTACTCATTTTATAGCCTCGGATATTTATTCTGCTACATTGGATTACAAAAATTTAATTCTGAAAAAATTAAAAAAAAAATTATTTTTTTATCTTTTGGTGTCTTTCTAATTATTTTAATCTTTGTTAATACATTTATCAATCAAGTAAGTGGCACAATAATTGTAAATTCCACCTACATATTATTTTTATCAATTGTTATTATATCAAATATAAAAAAAAATTATTTTTTAAATAACTTGGGTGGTAAAATATTTTCTATCTTTATTTTTGGAACATCTATTTCTAGTTTGATTCAAATATTTGATAATCTTTTTTATTTCAAAATAGAAGTCAATCTAATCAATCCTACTTTTAGTGATTTTATATTTTTATTTTGGGGTTCTTTAGCCTGCTTATTTTATATCATTGGTATAATAATTATTATTAATGATCGCAAAAAAAACAAATTACAAAATAAAATTAAAGATATTTCAGAATTTTATAATTTAATGAAAGAAAATCTAATTTACCAAAAGGAAATACTTAATTTGATATCTTATAATTTTTTAGAACCGTTATCATCAATAAACTTATCAAATAATATAATTAAAAAAGAAATTACGAATAAAAATTTAGATGATGAAACTAAAAGAATAGATCGTTCAGTGGATAAATTAATTAAAGAAACTAAAGATTCTTTAAAGAGCACAAATTTAATAACATCAAAAATTCAAAATGAAATAATTAAAATTTCAGTTATAGATATACTAAGAACTATAACTAAAAATTACAAAATAAGTTATGAAAATTATTTAGATACAAAAGAAAGTTATGCTTTCATTAATAAAAAACTTTTTTTATTACTAATGTCTAACTTAATTTATAATTTTGTCAGTATAAGTAAAAAAATTTCAAACATAGAGATGTATAGTCATTCTATAGGTGACCATATAGAAATTCAAATTGCACATGATGTAAGATTGGATAGCTGGGTCATATTTAATCAACTCAATATAAAAAAATTTTCTAATAAAAAAGTTACATCAGAAACATTTAATACTGATTTGATTGAGGAAATATTGAATAAGCTTAATATTAAAACTGAATATAGGGTTGGTAAAAAAAGAAATATCCTAATTCTGAAATTAAAGAGATCCTTAGATGACTGTTGGCAATAAAAACATTTTATTTGTTGAGAATGATCCAGATTTTAGAGAACCAATTGAAAAATTGCTAAAATTAGAGAAATTTAATGTAATTAGTGCATCAAATATAAAGGATGGGGTTAAACTTTTAGATAATAATTATGATCTTGCTATCTTTGATACTAAATTTATTGAAGGAGATGGGATTGAATTATTAAAAATTTATAAAGAAAAATACAAAAAACCTGCAATTTTATTAACTATTAAGAATACCTTAGAGGATAGAATTGAAGCTCTTAGTTATGGATCTGATTATTATTTGGCAAAACCAATAATATTTGACGAACTACTAGCGGTTATAAGAAACTTGCTTAAAAAATATGAAGTGCAGTCCAATTATTGGATTTTAGATCCGTCAAATGTAAGTTTAACTGATCCTAATAACAAAAAATTTAAACTTACAAATACAGAATATAATATTTTTAAAATTATAATTAAAAACAGTGATAACTTTATCTCTAGAAATGAAATCTTTAAGGTTCTAGGAAAAGAAGAAGCTTCTTCGACTGATAGAAGTAGTGATATGCTGATTTCTAGAATAAGAAAAAAGATTGAGCCTGTAAGTAAAAATCAAAAAATTTTTACTTCTATCAGGGGCAAAGGATATAAATTTACTCAGTTAATTAAATTTTATAATAATTAAATTAAAGATAACTCATTCAATAACTTTTTATAAAATTCTAATTGATAATTTAATTGCAACTGGTGGAACGGCTGAGGCAGCTGCAAAACTTGTTGAAATTTCAAATAGCAAAGTTGCTGCGTTTGTCTTTGTAATTAATCTATTTGATTTAGGTGGATCTGATAATTTAGTAAAGAATAATTATAAGGTAGAAAATTTAATAGATTTTCCTGGACATTAAATAAAAGATTAAATGGTAACTGGAAGTGGGACCGAACCACTGACCTCAGGCTTATGAGTCCTGCGCTCTAACCAACTGAGCTACCCCGCCAAATTAATTAACGGTCTATACTACTTTTCAAAAATGTTGCAAATGGTGATGTTTCATTATCTGTTTCACTCACAGCCGTTATCAGCTTGATTTGTATTATAACTGCACCTTTTATAATTTTTATCTCTGCTAATTTATTTGGCGTAACAAATATTACTCAAAACATTTCAATGACAGGCATTGTACTAAAAATGTTTTTGGTTGTAACAGTTCCAATTTTATTGGGAATGATGATTAGATACTTTTTTGAAAATTTCATAGCTTCAAAAGTAGATATTTTTAATAAACTGAACATAATACTTTTTGCTATTTTCTTTGTAGCTGCATTTTATGAAGAAAGAGAAAACTTATTCGATTTTATAATTCAAGCAGGTCTTATTGCTTTAATCTTAAATATCACAATGATAGTGATCGCCTATTATTTAGCAAAAACTTTTGCATCTGGAATTAAGCAACAAAAATGTATTGCTTTAGAGTGTGGATTGCAAAATGGGTCTTTAGCATTATTTGTTTCAACCCAAATTTTTGGCACTGATATTTTATATGCATTACCAACAGGTGCTTACGCCTTAATAATGTATATAACTGGGTTGTTGTTTGTATTGTTCTTAAAAAATAAAGTATAATCTCTACTTCTTAAGGTCTTCTGTAGAACACTGAAATAATTTATCGGATGAATTATCTTTTAACTCACATAAATCTTTTTTTTTATTATGATCTATATTCACTGCATTTAAAAATATGATAATTGTGATTAAAATGAAATTCATAATTAACAATCTGCATTTGTTTCAAAATTAATATCAGGATCAGCAACACATTCGGATTGAATTTCCGATCCACTCAAAACTTCGATAGATTTAACAAATGTTCTGTTTTGTCCGCTTGTGCCACCAAGGTTTTTAAAGAAATCTAAAATACTTCCTTTATTACCTGCTTCCATTAAAGATTTAAATACATCCACTAAAGCATCTGAAGATGATGAGATTGGTAATGAAACACTTGGTGGTGAATAGCTTATTATATAGTCTTGATTTCTAATAACTCCCGATTGAGTATATCCAGCAACAGATCCACTAAGGCTACCTAGAGATCCAAAATCTCCAAAGTTCAAACTTAATGCATCATCATTTAACAATGAGAATGCATACGGATCAAATAACCCTAGATTCTGAATATTTTCAATATTAAAGTTAATATTTGGATCAACTGCTACACCAGGTAATTTAATTGCTCTCACCACTAATGAATGTGTTCCATCATCATTAGAGTCTCCTACGGTACTTAAGAAAGTAACTGCTGGGTCAATTGAAATTGCATATTTTATTAGATCATCATCATTAGAACCTACTAAAACTGGGCTTCTATAAACTTGCTCTTCCCAAGTCATAATATTTGCATTTATGTTAATAGTTTGTGCTTTGACATCTAATCTGTAAAAATTATCTTTATTGTGACCAATTAAATTAGAGTAAGTGCCAGAGCTTGCCCTGTTCCCATCTGTTGCTGACATATCGGTATCAATAAACTCATATCCAACTTTATCTTCAAATGTCACCTCGCCGCCAGTACAAATTTCCGTATTACAAGTTTGTAAAATTAATGAGGTTTTATTATCTTTTGATCCAGTTGATGCTTTTAATTTTCCACCAAAAGTAATATTAGCATTCGATGTTGAGAATATTTTCCAATCTTTAGACACGTAACCGTCATCACCTGATGATAGTGTGGTCTCGATAATCTCACCATCTTCTCCTGTTTGAGCAAAGTTATCATAATCAATGGTCTCTAAGGTATTGTCAGAATTGATTGTTACATCATCGTTATAAATTTGAGCGCCTGTTGTAGTAATATTAGTTTTAATCGTAATTGCACCTGTTGTGGTTAAACTTGGAAGTGTAATATCTGACCCTACAGATAATGTTCCAGAATTAGAAATTATACTATTACCTGTTCCAAGAGCATTGTTATGCGTTAATGAAACTTCTTTATCTGTAATGTTTAAACTTCCAGAGAAAGTATTATCACCACTAATTGTTAATATGCCATCTCCTGAATGTTTTAAATTCCCAGTTCCAGTTACAACACTATCAAATTCAAATGCTGTGCTTCCATTAAAT
>Ga0209714_1001954_pt1 | contig 10760 bp, 4 predicted proteins | sample COGITO_mtgs_1104_5_FD_185517 | JGI IMG/M metagenome (GOLD analysis project Ga0209714, IMG submission 185517) | Pelagic marine microbial communities from North Sea - COGITO_mtgs_110414 (SPAdes) (version 2) | ecosystem: Environmental > Aquatic > Marine > Epipelagic ...
GATTTAAGGTATCTTGGAGAACCAGACTGTACATCATCTCATCTAATCACCAACTTCGCAGATTGTATGAACAGCTTCATTCTGAATAAAATCCAATCGAGGGAGAAATTATCGTGCATTGATCCGTATTGCGAGAAGGATATTGATGAGAAGATCCTAGACAACTTTATTGTCTCTCCATTGGGCAGTCAACGGATGTGGGACCAATACCTCATTGACACTGATCCGCTGGTTCGATACTGTCCCAACAACCACGTGGTACGTCTGCAGCCAGAGACGTGGAAATTTTTCATCCGTTGCCCGGACAAATCTTGCAGGATCTCTCTTTGCCCACGTTGTGGCCTTAGAGACCACCCTTTTCGGTCTTGCGAGAGTGCCAGTAGGCATGAGACAACAAATGCTATCGCCAATTTGCATGTAAAAAATTGCCCCGGGTGCAAAATTCTGGGTGAGTATAAGAGTTCGTAATGGATCATGCAGAGATAAAAAAACCGTCGCGTTATAATCCATTAAAAACTAACAGCAAATTGACCCAAACATCCAACATCCAAAGTGGAGAAAGCTGGAGGATGCGACCACATGACGTGCTCACACTGCCATCAGCAGTATTGCTGGTTGTGCCTTGCCCCTTGGAGGAGTGGTAGATGCAAGAACAGATTTTGCAAATTCCACGCCTTTTACGACAAGACAGGATTGAGACGAAGCAACTGTGTCGTAAAATTTGTAGCTGGAGCAACTGCCTTGCCATTAGTTGTTGGCGCCGGTGCCACCGCAGGCGTCCTCTTTGCGGCTGGAGCGGTCCTTACTGGAGTGACCTTACCAGCTATTTGGTTGGTTCGAGCCCCGATTAGAGTTTGCAAGGAAAGGGCCAGCAAACGACGTTTTGAGCGAATCATTCGAGAGTATGAGAGACAGCGCTGCGTACAGAACGGAGTAGGAATTACTTTCGTCGGCGCATCGGCGAAACTCATCGAATATGCAAGTAATCCAACTAGTAGACATCATGCCAGGTTGCTCGCTGGAGAGAGTTCAACAACATACGTCCTTTACTTGGACTATATGTACAACGTACACTTCCAGCCCTCTGATCGCACACACAGCACACAGCATATTTTCGCGAAGCTTCCCGTCTTCTCTGGGGATGTGCACACCACGAGAGACCAGACTAACGAGAATATCCGCCACCCGATTAGTCGCGAGAAGCCCCATTTCGTCTTCCTCATGCACAATGTAGGACAGGCAGAGGTCGAATATGAGCGTGAAAAATGGCAAAGTGCTGTTGTTGATGACTCTTCACAGTCAATTCCAGATGAGACCCCCACCATTATCGACTTTGCGACCAGGCTTGAAACACTCATTCCAAACCTCCGCACTTATTACCTCTCCTCTGCTATTAGTGTGCTCCAACAGCTCAATGAGAGAGAATTGCTGGATATTAGTGATGTCATGGTGCAGAACTACTTGGAAGCGATCAGCGTGGATATTGCACGAATTCGCCTTATCGAAATCCTCGATAATGCTCGTATAAGGGATGTTTCCAGGCGAGCTCGATTAAGAGACGAATTCGAGCGGAGAGAGACCCTCACGCGAATCAACAATGCCGCCCGCAACCACCGCATGAGTTTGGTTCGCACTGTTAGTGACTCGGAACTACCCAACGGAAGGCCCGTCAAAGGCAACAGGAGCAAAATGAGTGACTTCACTTTCGATATTTATTAGCTTCGATATTTGTAGCACTATGTTTGAAAGACGACGAAATCTATCTTCCATTTGACATATCCTTCTGAAAATTAGTCCTAGTAATCGTCGTTGACCAACACAAAATTCCACCGATTGTTGTACTGCCTCTCACGGTTTTCCTTAGCCAATGTCGTGATCAATCTCAGCTCCTCCATCGAGCGGATGTCGGGATGGGGGAAACGAAGTAAAAGTATCACCCGCAAGTGCCGCGTTGCATTTCTAATCTCATGTTCGTATGAATCGTCGAATACAAGCACCTTCCCATCTTGCCAATGAAACCAAGTCTCCCCCACCCTGATTTCACATTTGCCTTCCTCCTCAGGACAAGGAATTTTTAAACCCAAATGAGCTGTCAGCCGATGATCGGTTGCTGCACAATGAGCCTTAATGTGAGTATCAGGACCCAAAAAAGAGAAAATGATTTCACCACCACCGACCTCAGCCATCTCAACAGCATCAGTGCAGTGTTGCTGAAGAAGCGAGACTGTTTGCGGGGCAAGGTGAGGCTCCGAATTCCTTCCGAACAGCACTACTTCCTCCCAATTTCCCTCGACAATTTTGTGATCTTCAGTGTCACCATGCCAGCCAACCGCGTGGGTCTTATTGCCTTTCAAAATAGATGTCGCCTCGCCGTATATCATCCTCCAATTATTTTCCAGAATTTCGGTGAAGTCAAATGAGGAAGAAGGCCAAATGGCATTGGACGAAAGGCGATTTTCTTTCCGAGACACAAAGAGCTTATAAGACTGGCCCGGACGCTGCCACTCAGAGCTCCAAAGGCCACCAAACGAGTGCGAAAATGAGTGCTTGGCAGCTTCCCTTGCTCCTTCCATATCCTGCATGTCCTCACACGTCTGAACCCACTCTACATATACATCGTTTGAAATCTGAGCCGCCAAGGCACAGTCACTTAATTTGAGCGTAGACTCTAGGCAGAGTTTTGCACACTTGATTGCCTTTATCCTGTATTCAGATGCTTTCCCCTCATCGACTGGCGAGACGTTTGATCCCATGTCGGAAAAAGAATAGCACAAAAATCGGAACCTCCGGGCGACAACAACACGCAGCTCATCAATCGATAGTCCCTTAGGGACGTTGAAATTTCGCCCGGAGTCTAGCAATTCGAGGATGAGACTCAGTATTTTATCCAGATCGCTAGTGTTCTGTATAGCTGTGTCGAGGGCTTTGTCAATTTTTGAATGGGTTCCTTTTTTCACAAACTGTATGAGTTCGTTCCAGCTATGGTTGATTATGTGATGAAGAGGTCCGAGCAAAACATAGCCTGAGTCAGGAGAAGACAGCAAACTTAACTGCTTTCGGGAAGCTGATGTTGGTTGGATTGGGGTAACGTGGAGGATTCCGCCTGTCAGCAGATTGTTGACAGCCGCTCCAAGAGGGGTCGCTGAATTATCGGTGTCATAGAAATATATTACACCGACTGAAGATACATCCCGACTAATTTCTCTTTGCCACTTGCAATCAGAGCGGTGGTTGCCATCAAAATAGTGTATTTTCTGACAGGACTTGTCATGATAATAGTGGCAACGGCAATGTGTGCACAACTTCGGAGCAGACTTAATAGGAAGCAGGCAACCCGAGCACCGTTTCAAGTCGATGTCTTCCAGATTCTCCATTCGTAGTCAAAATTAAGATAGAGAAGCTAGTTTGAGGTTTCCGGATTTTTTCTCAGAATCTCAGAATGTTTGACTGGGAAAGAAACATTCATTGTAAGAAAGAATTTGATTGCCGCACTTTTTTTATAAGACAGCACGGAAAATTCTACTTTTTTGTCGTTAGCTGAGAGATTTTTTCGGGCCCGTTCCTTTCCAATAAGGGAAAGAGAAAAAGTTAGAACTGCTTTGGGGGTCTCCTTCTGGCCATTGCTGCTACCCGTAAAAAACAGGAAATCGCGTAGTCGACTCCTCCTCTCCCTCTGTCAAGTCCAATCAACGGGTGCCTATCATGGGGAAGAAGAATAAATCGAAAAAGGATCCGAACACCTCATTGTCCTTAACATCTAATTCCGCCGTAACCCTAGACTTTGGCGCATCATCTCCTTCTTCTCAAAAGGTCACGGCTATCTCCCAAATCCCGTATTTCATCGACAAAGACTGCCCCAAAACACTGATAGCATCAATCAACCTCGCCTACAATGCAATAACATCCCTTCAAAGCAGTGAGATTCTCAACACCAGCCGATACAATTTATTCCAAAACCTCACTACGCTAAATCTTGCCGAGAATGTCCTTACAGATATTGACGGCATCGGAGAGCTAAAAAACATCCGCAAGCTGAATCTGAGTGGTAACTCACTTTCAAATCTCCCCTCTTTGGATGAGTTGTCTTGTCTCACCGTTTTGGAAGAGATTCGTCTTTGCAGGAACCAATTTCGAGGTCTGGATGAGTTCGAGAAGCTTTGTGCGTGCAAAAATCTGTGCAAACTGACAATGAAGGGGAACCCTTGCTTAGAGCTGCCTCACGCCAGGCCGTATGTGATCGCTTCGGTGCCGAGTCTTTCAGATGTGGACGATAAGGAGGTGGGGGCAGAGGAGAGATCTGAAGCCCAGAGGAGGTTTGAGAGGAGCATTTACAGCGAGGTCGAAAAAGAAGTGGTGGCAGGTGCGAAGGGATTGAGGGATACTGTGCATGGTAGCTTATTAGCTACGGATGCAGTACAGATTGGTACTTTAGCAACACCGGAAGAAGCAGCAACAAAAATTACAAAAAAAACAGAGAGCATAATAATGCCACCATCATCATCACCACCGGTACAACCACCACCCCCACCAAGTAGGAAAATGAAGCACCAAAACCATTCCAACTCGATGTTCTCTCAGATACTCCTCCGAGTGTGGAACCTCGCCGACACTAACCTGGACAATGAGATTACAAAACGCGAGCTCATCTTCGCCCTCCGAAAAAACCCAGAGGTAGCCGAGCTCTTTCATCTTGCTCGCAGGACAAGGCAGGAAGATGGCTCCCGCGACAAGTTCGAACTCCTGTTTCAAGAGATAGACGTCGACGACTCCAGGACCATAAGTTGGGCAGAGTTCTACAACTACTTCAAGAATAGGGAACATGACTCTATGGGGAAAGACGACGAAGAAACAGAAGTCACCTCTCCGCAGTCAAAATCCGAACACGGAGATGTGATGAAAGAAATAGTGAAAAAAATTTGGCATTTAGTTGACCCTAGTGAGGAGCAGACGGGTTTAACGACCATGGGTGAACTCGTTTACAGGCTGGAGCAGAAACCTGATTTAAAAACCTTGTTCGACTTTGCGCGAAAGAAAGCGCAAGAGCAGAACGGCGGTAATGCCATAGACTACTATGATCACTTTTTTGGAAGCGATAAGATCAAGCGAGAGAAGTCAATAAATTTTGAATACTTTCAGAAGTGTTTCGACTCCAAGATTGAGTACAAAACCCTTGAGAGTGTTGGGTCTGACAGAAGAATGAGAACGGTTAGCGAGATTGGAGTGTACAAGCCTAGCACTGTGGAACTGAGGAAACTTATGTCAAAAGAAAAGAACGACGGCGCGCTCACCGGTGTTGACAACAGCGACTATGACTATACATTTGACCGGGGGAACGACGTTAACGAATCCATAGAGCTTAAGGCTGCAGAGCTTTCTATCATTGACTCGGAGAGGAAGAAAAGCAATAACAGCGTGAGTTTTGACCCGGACCTAAAGCGTAGCTTCACCGGGGCAGGGATCATGAGCAAGGCAACGGAGAGTTTAATCGAGATTGCGGCGGAAGGAGGGGACGCTGGGGAACCGAAAGAGGGTTCCCTGAGCGAAAGTTTGGCGAGCGAGACAAACTTCTTCAACGAAGAAGCGACCAATGACGACGGAGATGACGACGAAGACGACGATGACGACGGACACGACGCCTTGAACAAATCCTACGAACACACATTTAGGCTCGCAAGGGAGCGGGAGGACGCGTTGGTGAGAAGGTGCGAAAAACTGGAGGAAGATCTGAGATTCGAAAAGGGGGAGAGGTTCGAGATCAGCAAGGAGATGAGAAAGCTCAGGGAAGAGATCAAGCAGTTCGAACTCAACAATACTAGCATCGACTATGATTATAAAAGTGCTGCGAGCGAGCTCGAATTTACAAAGAAGAAGGAGAGAGACGACGAGCGAGAGCTTCTTCGGGAGAGCAGACACTTAATCGATAAGGTGACAGGTTCTGGTCTAGATGCAACAGCTTCTACGACAGCCACAGCTGAGACGGGTGCTTCTTCGGCGGCGGGAACCACGGCAACGAAAACGACCAAAAAGGAAAAGACGGCGGCTTTTATTGCTCATGAACTCCACAAGTCTCTCGCCAAGAACAACGTAATCGACAGATTCGACGAGGCCACGGCGAGGGCGTGCGTCGACGCTGCTCTCAAGACCCTGAAAAAGTTTTCCGAGCTCACCAATTACACCGATCCAGAAAATAAGACGAAGGAAGACGAGGAAAGAGACTTAATTAAGCACAGGTTGCGGGCCATGAACCACGACTTGAATGAGGAACATCAGCTGCTCATTAGCTGTAGGAGAGAGATCGGCCATTTTAACGAGATGAAACACAAGCTGCAAGACAGCTTGCTGAGCTTGGAGAAGCAGGTCAATACAGCAAAGATTCAGCTTCAAGCCGAGAGAGATTTAGGATACAGCACTAAGCAGGCTCTGGGGCAAGAGGTCTCCAAGTATAGGGAGGCAAGGGAGGAGGCAAAACGAGAAATGGAACTCTTGGAGAAGCAGAAGGAATCAGAGAAGCAGACAATCCGAATGCTGCGCAAGGATGTCGACGGCGAAAACACTCATCTCACGAGTCTTCGTAGGATTTGCGAGAGCGAGTTCGAGGCACTTCAACAAAATGTGAGTGATTTAGGCAAGAAGGCGCTGCACGTTCAAGAAGACGTCAACCTGAAGAAAAAAGAGCAGGAATCACTGAGCGAAGTTATCAGGAGTCTGCGGCAAACGAAGGCGAGCATGATCCGTGAGTGCGAGCTGGAGAAAGAGAGGAGCCAAGTCGAGATTGGCAAGGCCCGGAACTCGATCTTGATGCACGAAGAGGCGCTGGTGCACGCAAAAGAGGACCTCTTGAGGGCACGGGAAAGAGGCGAAGAGACCATGGGGCTGCTAGAGGATGACGTAAAAAAGTGGGAGCGAAAAGTCGAGGAAGTAAAGAAGGACTACAAGTCGCAGAAGCAGATAGTGGAGGAGAAGAAGAGGAGATGGAAGAGGGAGCTCGAGGACTTCAAGAACGAATTTTTGCAGCAGCAGAACAGCATAGGCAAAAGGAGGGAAGAGCTGGCCGACTTCAGGGCGAAGGAAGAGAAATTGACCTTGACATTGGCCAATCTGACGACAGCTGTCGACGCAAAGAGAAGCGAGGAGAAGATGCTGAGGCTTGAGATTGAGAGAATGCACGACGAGAGAGTTAAAGTGGGTGACATGCTGGGGGAGCAGGTGCGGAGTCTAGAGAGCGCAATCGCGCAGGGGAAAGTGGTCGCGAATAAGTTAAGGTTCGAGGAGGGAGAGCTGAACGACCTTAAAGAAGAGAATGACTTGTTGAAAAAGACCAACGAATTGCTGGAAGTCAAAAAAATGGAAATGGAGAAGAAAATTAAGGAGATGAAAATGTGGGAGGACGAAGTGATCAAACTCGAGGAACGTGCTCGAAAGAGTAAGCTCGAATTTGAAGAGACATCCCTAATGGCCTCCAAGAATGAGATGGAAGTGAGCCGGTTGTACGACGACAAAAACAAGTTGGCGCTCGAGATGGTCAAGTTCAGCGGGGAGGTCGAGAAAATGAAGGGAAAATTGGCCAATGCCAGAGAGATGATGAAGATAGAGGAGGTAAACAACGGGAACCTAAAGCGCGAGAACGACATTCTGAGCCGAGAACTTGACGATCTGAAAAGCAGGGTGTCCATAGAAAAGACCGAGATTGAAGGGTACAAAGACGTGCGGCTCACTTTGAAAGGGCTGGAGGGGGGGACGAACGAGGCCCTGGCGAAGAGCCGCGAGGAGTTGGCAAAACTTAATGAGACGAAGAGGATACTGGAGCTACAGACTGAGGAAATATCGAACAGGAAGCAATTGAAAGAAGAAGAGTTTAGCAGGTTGAACAGGCTGGTAGAGAATGCTAGCACAGAGAACAGGAACTTACACAAGGCGAACATGCGGCTGGAGAGCGACCTCAGGCTGAGTAGAAAGCTGGAAAATGACATAGACTTGTTGCAGAGGAGCAGGGACTTGGCCAGTAATGAAGCAATGAGAGCGGAAGAGGCGAGCCTATACGCTCGCGAACAGCTACGCAGTTTAGAACAGAAAATTTTGGTCGTCAGCAACATGAAGGTTCGAGGTGAGGGGAGTGTTGAAGTTGGCGGGTTAGGGTTAGGGTTAATGGGGGACGCAGATGAGCCTGTGGTGGTCTCCGCCGGGAGAGATAACATCATAAAGAACGAGGCCGCGACGGTGCTTAGGGACACCTCAGATCCTGGAGGGGAACTTTTGACAACTATTGGCGGTGATTTAAACATTTCTGCCATCCTTGAGGACGAGAAAAACCTCGACAAAAAAGCCAAGAGCCAGCTCAAGGCAAGGAAGAAGCAAAACGCAAAGAGGAAGACGCTGCTCGACACTGCTATAAACAGCGTCAAGAGCAATTGATGTGGTTCGAGGGAGGGAGGGGGGACGACAGCATGCATTTATACGTACTGTAACTGTGTTGTGTGTGTAACAATAACTACGAAGCCGCTACAAGTTAGTGTTGTGTGTAAAAGCTGTATGGTATTTAAAAAAAAAATTTGGTCTGTGTTGGCGGTTTGTGCACTCATATTCTATTATTTGCACTCATATTTCTATTTTTGCACTCATATTCTATTATTTATTCCCTTTACCATTTTTTTTCCCCCCCTGACCCTGACCGCCTTCATTGACCAAGGGAAGTATGACCGTCTGTATGGACCAAGGGAAGTAGTATGAAGATGAACGCAAGTCCGATGAAGATAACCATCGGCAAAATCATGATTTTTGCCAAAAATCCATTCTTCAAAATTTTCAGGATCGTCACAACAGTGGGACGAAAAAATGGCTCTTCTGAGGCGACAGTATTGATTGCCGGGCACTCCGAACGAAGGGACGATAAAAGCTGAGAGGGAGATTTACTCCACTTACTCCGCTTCAAATTGAAGACCAGATAGTTCGCAATCTTGGCCGCGTCCTCCTCGGTAATTCGTTTCAAATCCTATTCGTTTCAAAAGTGTGAGTGTGTGAGCAAGAGTCCGGCAGCTTCTCTTATTTCGCGTGTACTGTGTACTGTACTGTACTGTACTGTACTGTGCGTGTGTGGTCTCACCTTGGACCATTCCTTTGGGTTTCGCTGGTGCATTGTTCCGAAGAATATTGTAAAAAAACGTCTTCATCCACGAGTACTTCTCAAATGGATCCTCATCTTTGTCACCCTTCTTAAAAATCTTGCGGAGGTCGTGGATGCCCTCGTCAATACCATCATGCTTCAGGTGAAGGATGAATGAAAAGCCGCCAAAGACTGGATCCGCGAAGACTGGATCCGAGTGATTTTTGTATGCCAGCGATGTCTGGCAGATTAGATTGATGAAAAGAGAGAGTGAGTTGAGATGAATGTTAGTCAAATCATTTGACCAAATCTTTCATTACACTGATGGATAGTTCACTAGCATACCGCATTCACCACATAAAAGCGACATGGCTCGCCACCACCACTACTTTTCTCATACTATAAATATGTTGAAGAAAAAAGTGGTTTTTCTTTTTTACGTACCCATTGTTTGTAGCTTAAGCTAACGGCATCAGGAGCAACGGTTGTACCGTCGGATGGCATTAGACGAGATTTAGATTAAGATATGTTACTTTTACTTCTCTTCTCAGTTCAGTCGTAAAAAAGAGCAGGTTAGGTTTCGAGAACAGGTGCTCCGAGGTGCCAGGTGCCAGGTAGAAATTGAATATCAAGAAGCTTAATTTAGGGTCATACACTGTTTTAGTCCAGGGTTATGCTATTTTCAGCTTCTACCAGGTGCCCGGTGCCCCTGCGCAAAGGCACCTGCTCTTTATTTTTTCGACTTGAACCGTTGGTTTAGAAAGAAAATTTTCGTTAACTAACTGAATTCTAATTGACGACGACAATGTGAAGGATGAATCATTATCCGAACAAGGAGACATGTTTCTTCCTTCCTTGGTCAAAAATAGAACAATTTATTAATAATGCTTTTGTGAAGGTCCATACCGTACGCATATTTAACACAATTTACTACTTTAATTTAGTTATTTATTTGTTCACGCCCACACATCCCGTTCCCCAGTGTGGGATATGATTTCCCTTGAAGTAATCCTACAACCAGGGCATAATAATACCGTCGAAATTATCGGGATTGCCCCTCTGATCATCTGGCAACCCTTGCTGTTCGCTACTGACGGCCTCCTCCAAAAACCCCTCAAGTATCTCCCTCATATCGCTGACGATATCCCCATTCTCCCCGGCCAGGTCGTCCGTCTCGGACGGATCGTTCCTCACGTCGAAGAGCTGCACGGAGTCGGCGGTGAACGCCGGCACGGACGTGGCGTTTTCCGTGTTGTTGTGGTCCCCCGGACACGGCGGTCCCGTGCAGTACCACGCGTTGCTAATCGGCGCGTCGCTCTGTCCCGGATCGCCTAATATCAGCTTGTAATCCCCCTTTCGCAGGGCGTAGTACGGAGTGGAGTGCTGGTCGCCTCCCCAGTCGGGACCATCGGAGGGGTACGAGTGCGGATCCGCCTCGAGGAGGGCCACTTCACGGGCGGAAGGGTGGCCGAGGGATATCATCCCCCACTGATTCACGCCGTCCAGCTCAACGCCGTCGCCCACGAACTCCCTCCGGCCACGTCTACCGTCTCTGTCTCCGTCTCCGTCTCCGTCTCCGACCTCCCCATTAACCGCCCCCCTTATCGTCGGCAACCAGTCAGTGTTATGAAAGATCCCCTCATGCACCGTCCCCCTCCTC
>Ga0209714_1001958_pt1 | contig 10748 bp, 10 predicted proteins | sample COGITO_mtgs_1104_5_FD_185517 | JGI IMG/M metagenome (GOLD analysis project Ga0209714, IMG submission 185517) | Pelagic marine microbial communities from North Sea - COGITO_mtgs_110414 (SPAdes) (version 2) | ecosystem: Environmental > Aquatic > Marine > Epipelagic ...
AAAAAAAATAAATTATGCATATTGCAATTGCAGGAAACATTGGAGCAGGAAAAACAACTTTAACTAATTCATTAGCTAAGCATTACAATTTTGAGGTACAACTTGAAGATGTAGTAGACAATCCTTATTTAGATGATTTCTACAATGAAATGGAAAGGTGGAGTTTTAATCTTCAGGTTTACTTTTTAAATAGCCGATTCAGACAGCTAATTGATATAACAGAAAGCAAAAAGAATGTAATTCAAGACAGAACAATTTATGAGGATGCGAATATATTTGCACCCAATTTGCATGCAATGGGCTTAATGGCCAATCGTGATTTTGAAAACTACAAATCTCTATTTGAATTAATGGAATCAAAGGTTGAGGCTCCAGATTTATTAATTTATTTAAGAAGCTCAATTCCCAATCTAGTTTCTCACATACACAAAAGAGGAAGAGACTATGAAAATTCTATAAGCATTGACTATTTAAGTAGATTAAATGAGCGCTATGAAGCTTGGATTCATAACTACAACAAAGGTGAATTATTAATAATTGATATTGATAATTTAGACTTTGTTGATCACCAAGAAGATTTAGAGAAAATAATTTCGATGGTTGATAAAAAATTAAAGAAATAAACAAGCCTCATTTAAAAATGAGGCTTTTTTTATTAATTAAAATAATCTATTTAATTCTCTTGCGCTTCAGCTACAAGATCTTTAACTGTTTGATTTACTTCAGACTCACTACCCTTAATAACAGAAGAAACTTTCGATTGAACTCCGTCTTTGTTAGTTATAATCTTGACTTCTGCAGTTATATTATTTGCATCATCAAAGCTAGTAGCATTTACTTCAACCTGAACTTCATTAGTAACTGAAGAATGATTTTCAGAAATAGAATGACCACCTAAAATAGGAGCAATCACTAAACCAATCAAACAAGTTAACTTAATTAAAATATTCATTGAAGGGCCTGACGTATCTTTAAAAGGATCACCAACTGTATCTCCAGTTACAGCAGCTTTGTGAGCCTCCGAACCTTTATAAGTCATCTCACCGTTGATCTCAACTCCTGCTTCAAATGATTTTTTAGCATTATCCCAAGCTCCACCAGCGTTATTTTGAAATATTGCCCATAAAACTCCACTTACAGTAACCCCCGCCATATAACCACCAAGCATTTCGGCAATTATTTGATTATCCATACCAAATAACATTGGTAAGACAGTTATTAGTATTGGGAAACCGATAGTTAATAAACCAGGTAACATCATTTCTTTTAACGAAGCCTGTGTTGAAATAGCAACACATTTATCATATTCTGGTTTACCAGTTCCTTCCATAATTCCAGGAATATCTTTAAACTGTCTTCTTACTTCATATACCATTTCCATTGCAGCTTTTCCTACTGCATTCATTGCAAGTGCAGAGAAAACAACCGGAATCATACCTCCGACAAATAACATTGCTAAAACTGGAGCTTTAAATATGTTTATACCATCAATTCCTGTAAATGTAACATAAGCAGCAAATAAGGCAAGAGATGTTAAAGCAGCAGATGCAATAGCAAACCCTTTTCCTGTAGCTGCAGTAGTATTACCAACTGAATCTAAGATATCCGTTCTTTCTCTTACTATAGGTTCTTGCTCACTCATTTCTGCAATACCACCAGCATTGTCAGAAATTGGACCGAAAGCATCAATCGCTAACTGCATAGCAGTGGTAGCCATCATTGCAGAAGCGGCTAAAGCAACTCCGTAAAATCCTGCAAGAGCATATGAACCCCAAATAGCAGCAGCAAAAAGTAGTACTGATGGGAATGTAGATATCATACCAGTAGCTAAACCAGCGATAATATTAGTACCTGCTCCGGTACTTGATTTTTGTACGATTTCTAAAATTGGTTTTTTACCAAGACCTGTATAATATTCAGTAATTGAAGAAATAACTCCACCAACAAACAATCCAACTAGAGTAGCAAAAAAGACTCTCATTGAAGAAATATCTTGTTTACCTTCTCCAAAGAACTCCATTTGCATTGTTTCGGGTAACATATAATCAACTAACAAATAACATGATAAAGCAACCAAAGCTATAGAAACCCAGTTACCTTTATTTAATGCACCCATCACCTCATCTTCTTTAGCATCATTAGAATTTATTTTTACTAGCATAGTTCCTATTGCTGAAATAATAATTCCGACTCCAGCAATTGCCATTGGTAATAATATTGGACCAATACCTCCAAAAGCGTCATCAATTGAACCGCCCATATCAACAATAACATAATTTCCTAATACCATTGCTGCTAAAACTGTCGCTACATAGGAACCAAATAAATCTGCTCCCATACCTGCAACATCTCCAACATTATCACCTACGTTATCAGCAATAGTCGCTGGATTTCTTGGGTCATCTTCTGGAATTCCAGCTTCAACCTTTCCAACTAAATCAGCACCAACATCTGCAGCTTTAGTATAAATACCACCACCTACTCTAGCAAATAATGCAATTGACTCAGCTCCTAATGAAAACCCTGCTAGCGTTTCTAATACTATCGTCATATCTTCAGTAGACGTCCATGCTCCGTTCATAAAGTATTGAAAGAAAAGAATGAAAAAAGTTGTTAATCCTAAAACAGCAAGTCCTGCTACTCCAAGTCCCATAACAGTACCTCCACCAAAAGATATTTTTAAAGCATTTGGTAGGCTAGTAATTGCAGCTTGGGTTGTACGAACATTTGTTTTAGTAGCTATTTTCATTCCCATATTTCCAGCCCATGCTGAAAAAAGTGCACCAAATATAAATGCTACAACTATCAATATATGTGTAGTTGGGACTATGAATGATATTCCAGCTAATGCTAAACTTACAATAATCACAAATACAGTTAAAAGTCTATATTCAGCATTTAAAAATGCTAAAGCTCCTTCGTAAATATGATCAGAAATTTCTTTCATTTTACCATCTCCTGCATCTTGTTTCATAACCCATGATTTTTTATAAATCATGTATCCTAGTCCTAATAAAGCCGCTAGTATCGGCATGTAAATAATCATTGAATCCATTTTATATTTTTTAGTAATTTTTAATTCGCTGGCAAAAGTAATGAAATCAGTTTAGATTTAAAAACTAAACAGATCTCAATGCAAATGCTTATTTTTTGTAAAGTACTTTTTTAACAGCTTTAACTACATCGTCCCTGTTTGGAAGCCATTCAGCTAAAAGTACAGGAGAATATGGTGCTGGAGTATCTGCGGTATTTATCTTTTCAATTGGAGCATCTAAATAATCGAATGCTTTTGACTGAACTTGAAAAGTAATTTCAGTAGAAACATTTCCAAAAGGCCAAGCTTCTTCTAAAATAACTAGTCTATTTGTTTTTTTAACAGATTTAAGTACAGTGTCAATATCTAAAGGTCGAACAGTTCTTAAATCAATAATTTCACAAGAAATATTTTCTTCCTTTAGTTTATCGGCTGCCTTGTATGCCTCTTTAATTATTTTTCCAAATGAAACTATAGTAACATCTGAGCCTTCTCTTTTAATATCAGCAACTCCAATCGGTAAAGTGTATTCTCCTTCTGGAATTTCACCTTTATCACCATACATCTGTTCACTTTCCATAAAAATTACAGGGTCATCATCTCTTATGGCAGATTTTAATAAACCTTTAGCATCGTACGGGTTTGAAGGAACAATAACTTTAAGGCCAGGTGTATTTGCAAACCAATTTTCAAATGCTTGAGAATGAGTAGCACCTAGTTGACCTGCAGATGCAGTTGGTCCTCTAAAAACAATGGGGCATTTAAATTGACCTCCCGACATTTGTCTAATTTTTGCAGCATTATTAATAATCTGATCAATTCCAACAAGAGAAAAATTAAAAGTCATGTATTCAACTATAGGACGGTTTCCTGTCATTGTTGAACCAATAGCAATACCTGCAAATCCTAATTCAGCAATTGGAGTATCAATGACTCTTTTTTCTCCAAATTCGTCTAACATTCCTTTTGAAGCTTTGTATGCTCCATTATATTCTGCAACTTCTTCTCCCATAAGATAGATACTTTCATCTGCTCTCATTTCCTCTGACATTGCTTCACAAATAGCTTCTCTAAATTGAATTGTTCTCATTTATATAATTTTACTGCAAAAATACTAAAGGATTTAATAATTGTAATTAAAAAAAATAAAATAATTACTATGCATGCATAGTATTTTATTGATTATTAATTATATTTGATCATTAAATTAAAATATATGAAAATAATAGTTTGTATTAGTCATGTTCCTGACACAACTTCAAAAATCAATTTTGTGGAGGGTAATACAAAGTTTGATAGAAATGGTGTGCAATTTGTAATTAACCCAAATGATGAATTTGGTCTTACAAGAGCAATGTGGTTTAAAGAAAAACAAGGTGCATCGGTAGATGTAATCAATGTTGGTTTGTCAGATACCGAATCAACTTTAAGGAAAGCTCTTGCTATTGGTGCAGATAAAGCTATTAGAATTGATATGAGCCCTGAAAATGGATTCAATGTTGCTAAGCAGCTAGCTAATTATATTAAAAATGAAAATTATGACTTAGTAATCGCAGGTCGAGAATCAATTGATTATAATGGCGGAATGGTTCCTGGAATGATAGCTGGTTTAAACAATGCAAATTTTATAAATAATTGTATAAGTCTTGATATTGATGGGACTGCGGCCACTGCAATCAGAGAGATCGATGGAGGTAAAGAAACTATTGAGTCATCTACCCCTCTAGTGATAGGGGCTCAAAAAGGTTTAGTGGAAGAAAGTGATTTAAGAATTCCTAATATGAGAGGAATAATGATGGCTAGAAAAAAACAACTTGAAGTTATTCCAGCAATTGATGCCTCAAATCAAACGGACTCAATTGAATTTGAAAAACCAAAACCAAAAGGTGAAGTAACTCTTGTTTCTTCTGAAAATCTAGACGAATTGATCAACTTATTACACAACGAAGCTAAAGTAATTTAAATATGGCAATATTAGTATACACAGAATCTGAAAAGGGGAAATTTAAAAAAATAGCATTCGAATTAGCTTCTTATGCTAGAGCAATAGCAGATGAAAACAATACTACTGTAACTGCAGTTTGTATTAATGCAGAAGATCCAATTGAGTTACAAAATTATGGTGTAAATAAAATTCTTAATATCTCCAACCAGGAATTAAAATCCTTTAATGCTATTTCATATTCTCAGTCACTTTTACAAGCTGCAGAAAATGAAAAATCTAACATTATTATCATTAGTTCAAGTGCTGATTCAAAATATTTAGCTCCGCTTCTTGCAGTAAAACATAATGCTGGATATATCTCTAATGCTTCTGAACTACCATCAAGCTACAATCCTTTGACAGTTAAAAGAACTGCTTTTACAAATAAGGCATTTGAAATCACAAAGGTTAACACTGAAAATGTATTAATAAGTTTAGCAAAAAATAGTTACACAATAAATGAGGTAAAAACAGACACTTCCTTACAAGATTTTTCTGTAAATATTTCTCCAAATGACACAAATGTTAAATCTATTGATAAAGCTACTAATAAAGTAACCATAGCTGATGCCGATACAGTTGTTTCTGCTGGTAGAGGTTTAAAAGGTCCTGAAAATTGGGGAATGATTGAAGAATTAGCTGAGGTCTTAGGTGCCGCTACAGCTTGTTCAAAACCTGTATCCGATTTAGGTTGGAGACCTCATGGAGAACATGTAGGTCAAACTGGTAAACCCGTAGCAAGCAACCTTTACATAGCTATTGGAATATCTGGGGCAATACAACATTTAGCAGGAATTAATTCTTCAAAAGTTAAAGTCGTAATTAACACTGACCCCGATGCGCCATTTTTTAAAGCTGCAGATTACGGTGTTGTTGGAGATGCATTTGAGGTGGTCCCAGAATTGATAAATAAATTAAAAACTTTCAAGGCTCAAAACTAATTCCTTTTGAGTATAACATAAAAAGGTTAAATTTGATTGCAATTTGTTAAATCAAGTATGAGCTTAGTACGTCTTATCATAAAAGGAATTTCCTACAGTCAAACACAAAATGGGGCTTATGCACTAATTCTTAGTGAATTAGAAGGACAAAGAAAACTTCCAATTGTTATTGGTGCTTTTGAAGCACAATCAATTGCAATTGCATTAGAGAAAGAAATAAAACCTCCTAGACCTTTAACTCATGATTTATTTAAAAATTTTTCTATCCGTTTTGACATAATTGTTAAACAAGTAATTATTCACAAACTAGTTGATGGAGTGTTTTATTCTAGTATAATTTGTGAAAGAGATAAAATTGAAGAAGTTATTGATGCTAGAACAAGCGATGCGATAGCGCTTGCACTGAGATTTAATGCACCTATTTTTACTTATGAAAATATTCTGATTAAAGCTGGAGTAATTCTAAAAGTTGAAAATGACGAGGGACAAAGTGATTCTATTTTAAAAGAAATTATTCAGGAGGACACTAAAGACAGCAAGAAAGACTACAAAAACAAAACAACCGAAGAGCTTCAAAAGTTATTAAAAATTGCAGTTTTAAAGGAAAATTATGAAAATGCTGCTCTAATAAGAGATGAAATATCTAAAAGACAATAATTATGTTAAAAAAACTTTCAATTTTACTATTTATTTTTTCATTTAACTCAATTTTCTCTCAATCTATTATTGGAGATTGGTTTTTTCAAAATATTAAAGATTCTAATGGTAATGAATTGTTTGAAGTTAAAAAAACAGATCTATTAAGCATCAGTGAAAAAGATTTTAAATACAACTTAGAAGCAAAGAATAATTTACTTGCTGAGGGTAGTTACTCAATTGAAAATAATGAATTGTCATTTAAATATAATACTCCCCTTGATACCTTGAGAACTTACGATATTACATTATTATCTGAAAATGAACTAGAATTTAGAGAAAATGGAATTAGTTATAAGTTTCAAAGGATTGAAGCATTAATTCCCAGTGAAGGTTTTTCCGTATCTGGAATGATAAAGGGAATTACAGGAATGATATTTTTAATTTTTATAGCATTTTTATTTAGTAAAAACAGAAAAGCAATAAAGTGGAAAACAGTATTCATTGGGTTAGCCGCACAGCTTTTGTTGGCCGTAGGCGTTTTAAAGGTTGATTTTATTCAACAAATATTTGAATTTTTCGGAAAGATATTTGTAAAGACACTCGATTTTACAATGGAAGGGAGTACATTTTTATTAGGAGATATGATGAATGTAGAAAGTTTTGGTTATGTTTTTTTATTCCAAGTTTTACCGACAGTAATATTCTTTTCAGCTTTAACATCTGTTCTATTCTATTTAGGGGTTATTCAAAAGTTTGTTAAAGCACTAGCATGGGCACTAACAAAATTATTAAACATTTCTGGAGCAGAAAGTTTAAGTGTAGCAGGAAATATATTTTTAGGTCAAACTGAAGCTCCACTAATGATAAAAGCATATTTAGAAAAAATGTCTAAATCTGAAATATTACTAGTCATGGTTGGTGGAATGGCTACAGTTGCAGGTGGAGTTTTAGCTGCTTATATCGGATTTTTAGGAGGAGAAGATGAGGTTGTTAGGTTATTTTATGCAAAACACCTATTAACTGCTTCTGTTATGGCTGCTCCAGGAGCAATTGTAATTTCAAAAATTCTTTATCCTCAAACTGAAAAAATTAACACTGAGGTACATGTTTCACAAGAAAAAATTGGCTCTAATTTACTTGACGCAATTGCAAATGGAACAACAGAGGGCTTAAAATTAGCTGCAAATGTGGGGGCAATGCTATTAGTATTTGTGGCTTTTATAGCTATGATCAACTTTGGATTTGAGAAAATTGGAACTATCGGTCAAATAAATAACTGGATTAGTTTAAACACATCTTATGAACAACTCTCTTTAGAGTTCATTCTAGGTTATACATTCTCACCATTAATGTGGTTAATTGGAGTTGCAAAAGAAGATATGGCTTTAATGGGACAACTTTTAGGTATAAAGTTAGCTGTAAGTGAGTTTATCGGATACATGCAATTGGCTGAGCTTAAAGACATCACAAATTTGATTCACTTTAAATATGAAAAATCCATAATCATGGCTACATATATGTTATGTGGTTTTGCAAATTTTGCGTCCATTGGAATCCAAATTGGTGGTATTGGTTCATTAGCTCCGGGACAAAGAAAAAACTTGTCAGAATTCGGATTTTTAGCCTTAATAGGTGGTACACTTGCCTCATTATTATCTGCAACTTTTGCAGGAATGATTATTGGCTAAAAAGTTAATAACTTTAATCTTTTTATTATTTAATTTTCTCTGGATTTATCTATTTTTATTTTTTAAATATTTCAAATGAAGCAATACTTAGATTTAGTAAAAGAGGTTTTAGAAAACGGAAATCAAAAAGGAGATAGAACAGGTACTGGAACAAAAAGTATTTTTGGTCACCAACTAAGATTTGATTTAAGTAAAGGCTTTCCAATGATTACTACAAAAAAGCTTCATCTAAAATCTATAATTCATGAATTATTATGGTTTATAAATGGTGATACCAATATTAGTTATTTGAATGAAAATGGGGTAAAGATTTGGAATGAGTGGGCAAATAAAGATGGTGATTTAGGGCCAGTTTATGGCTACCAGTGGAGAAATTGGAATGGAGATGAAATTGATCAAATTAAGGAGCTAATAAGCACATTAAAAAATAATCCTAATAGTAGAAGAATGCTTGTTTCTGCATGGAATCCATCAGTTCTTCCAGATACTTCTAAAACTTTTGAGGAAAACGTTGCAAGCGGTAAAGCGGCACTTCCACCTTGCCATGCTTTTTTTCAATTTTATGTAAATAACGGTAAACTGTCTTGTCAACTATACCAAAGAAGTGCAGATGTTTTTCTAGGAGTTCCCTTTAATATTGCATCCTACGCATTATTCACCATGATGGTAGCACAAGTGTGTGGATATCAAGCTGGAGATTTTATACATACATTTGGTGATGCACATATATATAATAACCATATTGACCAAGTAAAATTACAACTAAGTAGAGACACAAGACCATTACCTAAAATGGAGATAAACCCTGAAATAAAAAGTATTTTTGATTTTAAATTTGAGGACTTTAAATTAGTTGACTATGACCCACATCCACATATTAAAGGAGCAGTTGCAATTTAAAAAATATGACTAGATCTAATTTAACTATAATTGTTGCTGCCGATACAAATGACACTATTGGTAAAGACAACAAATTAATTTGGCATCTACCCGATGACCTAAAGAGATTCAAAAAGCTAACTTCAGGACATCATATTATTATGGGAAGAAAAACTTTTGACAGCTTTCCAGGTTTATTACCAAATAGAAAGCACATTGTAATTACAAGACAAAAAGAAAATAGAGAAATAGAAAACGTTATTTACGTAAACTCTATGCAAGAGGCTATTAAAGTCAGTAATGATGATCCTAATCCGTTTGTAATTGGAGGTGGAGAAATTTACAAAATAGCAATGGACTATTGTACAAAAATAGAGTTAACTAGAGTAAATCATTCTTTTGATGGGGATACCCATTTCACTAAAATTGACACTAACGATTGGACTAAAACATCTGATGAATTTCACGATATAGATGAGAAACATAAATATTCATTTAATTTTGAAACTTACGAAATAAAAAACATATGAAAGCTTACGTATTTCCTGGACAAGGAGCTCAGTTCTCTGGAATGGGATTAGACCTTTGTAATCAAAGTGACATCGCTAAGGAGTTATTTGATTCTGCAAATTCAATTTTAGGTTTCAAAATCACTGAAACAATGTTTAATGGATCTTCGGAAGAACTTAAACAAACAAAAGTAACACAACCTGCTATCTTTCTTCACTCTGTAATTTTAGCAAAAATATTAGGTGATAATTTTAAACCTGAAATGGTTGCTGGACATTCATTAGGAGAATTTTCTGCACTTGTAAGTACTGGTGTAATTAGTTTTGAAGACGGATTAAAGCTTGTTTCCAAACGTGCCACAGCTATGCAAAAAGCTTGTGATATTCAAAAAAGCACAATGGCTGCAGTTTTAGGTCTAGAAGATTCGATTGTTGAAAAAGTATGTGATAGTATTGACGGGGTTGTTGTAGCTGCTAATTATAACTGTCCAGGTCAATTGGTAATCTCTGGAGAAATAAATGCAATTAATGAAGCTTGCAAAAAATTAAAGGAAAATGGAGCTAGGAGAGCTTTAGTTCTTCCTGTAGGTGGAGCGTTTCATTCTCCGTTAATGAGTCCTGCAAAAGAAGAACTGGAAAAAGCGATCAAGAACACCATATTCCACAAGCCATCTTGCCCTATTTACCAAAACGTAACTGCTAGTGCAGTAATGGACGAGAATGAAATAAAAAACAATTTAATTTCTCAACTTACTTCCCCTGTAAGGTGGACTCATACAATTCAACAAATGGTTGAAGACGGAGCGTCAGAATTTATTGAAGTAGGTCCAGGAAAAGTATTACAAGGACTAGTAAAAAAAATAAATCGAGAATCTGAGGTTTCTTCAGCTACAATATTTTAATACAAATGAAAAATAAAAGAAATTTATGCATTATATCTCTAGTGGTTTTAAATATCATTTTAGATCAATTATCCAAATTTTGGATTCGTGGCAATGTAGCTCCATACAATGATATTAATATAATTGCTGATTATTTTATCATCACTAATGTTGAAAATAGTGGTGCTTTCTT
>Ga0209714_1001969_pt1 | contig 10719 bp, 8 predicted proteins | sample COGITO_mtgs_1104_5_FD_185517 | JGI IMG/M metagenome (GOLD analysis project Ga0209714, IMG submission 185517) | Pelagic marine microbial communities from North Sea - COGITO_mtgs_110414 (SPAdes) (version 2) | ecosystem: Environmental > Aquatic > Marine > Epipelagic ...
TGATTCCCCCCCGGAACTCCAAATCACGCAGAGAAAGCTTGAATTGTTGAATTGTACCGCCGAAGGGAAGCGGATTTTATAATTGTTCGACGGTGTCCCGCTAATTATCACCCCAAAACCTTTGCAGTCGATTAATCTTGTTCCCCACACTGCTCCTACTGGTGATTCCTTTGGTTTTTGGCCTCGCCTCATCTACCGCGCTTATATTCGCCGCCCCCCACCTGTGTTTTGGTCCTCTTGACAATGGCTACTGCACCAAACCAGCACACAGAAGCTGAAGAAGACTTGCTAGCATGCTATGACCTTGCACATCGGCTCTACTCAAAGGCTCGCGAGATCCGGCGAGACGCTCTGATGGGGAATGTGACCGTAGATGATGATTTCATGGAATCTGAGGTGATGGAAGATGACTTGGATGCGCCTCCCTCCCCTGCTTACAACCCTGTTGCAGCAACAACATCCGCAACAACTGACAGCCCTCCCTACGCGCCGCCTGCTTCGCCGCCGTACCAACCCGCATCAGATTCTCCTCCTTATCGGCCCCCTTCGCCCACTCCTGTCACCGCTACTCCTGCCACCACTACTTCCACTCCTACGGCTCGAATTGCCATCATCGTGCCATTCCGCGACCTGCATATTTCTCAGAATCGAAAGGCTCACCTTCAAAAGTTCGCCCCGTATATGGTGAATTATCTTTCAGAGACGTCCAATCCCCGTGATTTTAAGATATTTCTGATCGAACAATCCGACGACAAGCGAAAATTCAACCGCGGAAAGTTGCTAAACATTGGATTTCGGGAGGCTTGTCGCGAGGGATTTAACACCTTTGTCTTCCATGATGTCGATTTGCTACCCTCTCGCGAGCTACTCCCTTATTATACAACAGCCTCTCCCACCCCTCCGATCCATATCGCGCGTGTTTGGAATCGGTACAGCGAAGGTGCAGACAAATACTTTGGGGGAATCGTTTCCTTCAGCAAAGACGATTTCGAAAAGCTGAATGGCTTTCCGAATAACTTCTGGGGATGGGGAGGAGAGGATGACGAGCTGCAGAAGCGTTGCGAAAAGACATCTTTGAAGTGGGTCGGCGCCACGACTGGCAGCATTACTGATTTGGAGAATATGAACCTCACGGAAAAGGTCGCCTATTTACGGGAGAATAACACTTTCAAGAACATGGTAAAGTGGGAGCTCTTGGAAGAGCACGACAAGACGTGGAAAACGAATGGTCTGAGCGACCTCGATTATGTCGTGGAGTCGACGATTAATGGTACATCTGCCATGTTTGGGGTGGGGGTGGGAGGACATAAAATCAAGGAAAATTGTCAGAATTGTGTGAGTCGCATTACTGTAGACGTGAAGCTCAATCGCGGGGACCACTGGAGCAACGCAAAGGCCCTTGACGATACTAGTGCTGATAAGAACATCAGCAAAAGCGCAGCAAGCGTTCAGAAACAACAGCTGCCCTCCTCCTCTGTCGGTTCAATGCCGTCCCAAGTGCCATCTCAAATGCCATCTCAAATGCCATCTCAAATGCCATCTCAAATGCCATCTCAAATGCCATCTCAAATGCCATCTCAAATGCCGTCCCACTCTGCTCCTGCTCCGGAGCCGGAGTGGGGTCAAGCGCCTTCCGCAAACCCTTTCTCTTCCAAACCCTCCGCCCCGCCCGCTACGAAAATTATCCCCAAGAAGAAGCGGCCTACGCCGGCAGACTCTCCCCCTGCTGACTCCACAAACGCGAAGAAGAACAAGCTTACATCGAAACCGGCCCTGCTCACTAATGTGACGGCGCTTTTGTCCTCAGATTGGCAGTCGACTAAGGCGAAGGAGCCGCTTGAAATTGCTCTGGACAACTACGTCAATCAAGATGTTATGAATGGGGAGGGATTCAACACGCTCGCTATTTATTTCAGTGCGGCAGTTAATAGCGACCGTTTCTGCTTCAATTTGACGGGCGAAAATAACGACAAGTTTCGGGAGATTCTGTTTCACTTCAATCCCCGTCAAAATTTGACCAAGTCGCGCCGCGAGGGTTGCGTTGTGGTAAATGATATGCAAGAAGGTGTCTGGGGTCGTGGGGCCTCTCCCCCGTTGAATTTCTATCCCCCGATGTTCGGGGTATCCACCATGATGCTCATTCAACTCGGACCCGAGGGATTCGATTTTCTTCTCCAGGACGCCACTGCCGGGCCCTCTGCCGATCCAGAGTTCTGCTTCCGTTTTCCCCACAGGACGTTGCTTCCGCCAAGTGGGAAGCTCATTCTTCAGTTCACAACTATCAGTGATGACGGCGTCGATCAAGACTGGACAATCCATAGAATTTTGTGGGGCAGTCGATCATTGGTTCAAAATGTAGAGCGCGAAAAGATTTTGGGTGGCAATCGCCGTTTGCATCCCCGTAAGCTCTTCATTACGGGTCTGCCCAGGGTAGACGCCCAAAATATCGAGAATGTTAAGGGCAGGATGGAGCGGGCATTCTACAAGTACGGTGGGCAACACGGAGCAAAGGTCGTCATCCAGAAGGGTTGGACTTACGCGTTTGTACTGCTTGGGAATGAGACATTGACCAAATCTGCAATGGCCGACCCCGAGCTTGCTAGAACCTACAGAATGCAGCGGGCCACACCCCTCAAAGAAGAGCTCGAGGAGCTGGATGATTTGGTTTGGGACTAAAGTAAGCCCTTTTGGTAAAACAATAATAATATAATTGTCGCAAACTACCACCGTAGGTTTAACTGCAGGTTTACTCTTGAAGTACTCCTCCGCTCTCTCTATCATCGACCACTTCACATTGTAAACTGGGTGAGTCCTTTCAAGCAAATTGTACTCAGCATCTCCATACACGTACGGCCTTCCAACCTCAGCGCCTGTATTTCCCTTCACTTCGGCCCACTGTGCAACGCTAAGTCCACTCAGGCTGTAGCAAGTGTGGTAGTGGTCCCTGTTCTTGCTCGGCTTGTCCCTGAGGCCGCCATTAGCAGCCTGCCCACAGAGCAGAATATACCTCTGCAGGGCATAGGAATTGAAAACCGTTTGCTGTTCGTTTGTCGCCGTTATTTCGATGGGAGCTAACCGCGCTTTACTGTTGGCCGTAGATGAATTTATATCGATCTCGCTACCGTGCGATCCAATATCGATCACGTCGTTGTTGTCACTGTCGTCGCCATCTCCGACGTTTTCATAGTCATCTTCGCTACTGTTCTGCCCTTCTCCCAAAGCTAGAACGGCCCAAGTCCCCCCAATCCAGAAACTATAGCAATTATCTACGAGTTTTCCACTCCTGCCGTTGAAACCCCCTTCGAATGTCATCTGTCGCATGGCCAGCCAATCCCTTGTGCACTCCCCCCAGCATTCATTCAAATCTTTGTTGCCGAACTCCCCAAGAACCCATAGTCCCGCAACCGCACAAAATGTATAGCCACCATGGGGCTCGTTGCCACCTTCTGCGCCAAAACCGCCCTGGTAATTGCAATAAGCATCCAGCATATACTCCTTACAGCCCCTTGTAATTTTCTCTGTCAGAAGGTTCAAAATCTTGCAAACAACAAGAGCACAATAGGTCCCACGAACGTCTGTCTCCCCGTCGTCGTGCATAGCAAAACCTCCCGTTGATTTGTCTTTCATAGAGAGGTACCAGCTATATAAAGCCGCGCGGTCGATTGAATCGTATGCTTGCTTTGTCCCCACAATAAGGAGAGAGAGAACAGAGGCATAAGTCGGTGCTCCATGGGAAATTTGGCCCTCTCCGCCCCCAAAACCGCCTGTAGACCGGTAACTATTCTTGTCTTCTGGTTTTGAAATGTTGTTCTGGAACGAAGACAGCGTGTGGACAACCCTTTCCCCAATTGTCCCTGCATCATAACCCAGGAGAGAAAGAGAATGCAGACACCAATATATCAACCAAGGCCGCGACGAGTCCAGTGACACGTAACCCGGGCTGAGCGGCTTTGTAAGACCGTCCAGCACATAGTTTTTGTGCTTTTCCCGCAGCAACCTAACCTTGGTGCTGGTGGGGCTCACCAAGCCTTGGTCACGAAGCTTTTCAAGTTGGTCTGCTGGTAAGTCATCAAGTAAAATTTTGTAGAACGGTTCTATCTCCATCTCAGTGGTACTCTGGGAGATAGTTGTTCGCGTATGGGGGGGGGTAAAGAGAGTTCTTCTCATTGTTTGGGCCAGGCAGCACGAGCTGAGGAGGGGGAAGCACGGCTGAGGAGGGGGACAAAGTAGAATGAAAGAATGAGGTTTTGGCCAGAATTTGGTGATATCCTTGAGAACGATATTTGTGTATCTGGTCGGGGTGCAAATATCAGGCAATTAAACCTTGTCTGGTGAGAAAATCCCTGGTTAGGTTTTCCTACGAATGATCGTGTAAATTCAGGACACTTCCGCTGATTTAATGTGAATTTTTTCGTAAAAAGTGTTCAGGGCTACTCTACTCACTCTACAATCTCCCCCCAGCAAAGGCTGCGATTTATTGGCTTATAAAGGTTTTGTTTCTCATCAAGTCTTTTTTTTGCGGGGTTTGATGATTCACGCCACACTTTTTCTACTTGTGCTCTCCTGCTCGAGTGGATTTGCACCGCTTGCAGCCCCCTCATTTCGGGCGTCGACAACGGTCCGACTCTCGACAACGGTCCGACTCTCGACCATACTATTTTCCTCGTCTCAGCAGCGTATAGTTGTTTCACAGTACACTCCTCCTCAAGAATATGTTGCTAGGCTCTCCACAATAAACGATCCTAATCCGAGGAGATCTGATCTGCATCTTGTTTTGACTTCGTACGCCGATAATCCTGTATTCCTGGCAGATTTTGAGAGTGCTCTGATAGAATATGCTGAGCAGCTGAAGGAGCTGTCGAAGCAAGTTAGGGATGATGCTGCGGATCAAGATGATGGCCTTGATGAAGCTTCTATCTTACAGCGGATCAATAATGTTGTCGAAATGTGTGTACAATTTAAGGTGTTTAGGAACAAGAAATGAAGAAGTTGTCGAAGTAAAAGCAGTAGCGAGGCACAGTAATTTTAATAGCACTATTCTATACACTGCTCAAGCAACAAGAAGAAAGGAAAAGGAGCCAGTTAGATCCGGTCCACTCACAATGAGAGCTGTCCGCGGTGTTTTCTCCGACTCGCTGCGCATGCTTACCTCCATAAAAACAAGCTGATCCATCAAGGTTCCAAAGTGGATAAGCTCACCGCCCAAAATTTTCAAGAGATCTTTCTGAACCTTGTAATCATCGGGAGGCATTTCCTGGGCCCTCTCCAGGTAGTCATAGCAAGATTTGAAGCGGTGTGGACCTAAACCAGCCTGACAACGCGATCTCAAGAAAGCGATTCGGTCCCTTAAATTTCCCCTTCCGTTTTCTGGTGTCACAGTTCTGTTGGTGGGTCGGTTCTGAACAGGTCGCTTGGTCTTGTTGTTTCTGGGGGGAGTCTTGGCACTGTGGGGGTGCACCTTGTTCACGGAATTGTTGCTACTGTTGCTGCTACTATTGCTGCTGGTAGACTCTGCAGAACTGGCCCTTACGTTTTCTTTGTCGTTTGGGTTGACGAGAATTGAATCTCCGTCGAGTTCATCTGAAGACGAAAAATCGTCATCGTCGTTGTCGTCTTCATTTCGAGATTCTTCGGACTCACTGATCTCGTCCTCGCTATCGAGTTCGACTCCTCCTTTCTTAATTGTCTGGAGCGTCTCCTTGAGATTATTGCACCTGAGCGTGCTCTGGAGCAGTTCTTGCTCGAGTTCTTTTTCCCTATCCTCGAGAGCCAGGTCTCCCTCAACATCGTCGCTCCCTCCCTCGATGAATTTCAGATCGTCATCGTCATCGTCGTCGTCGTCGTCATCGTCAACATCGTCGTCGTCGTCGTCGTCGTCGTCGTCGCCTGCCTTTTCCTCCGCCTCCTCTTCCTCCGTCTCTGAGTCCTTACCCTCGCAATCACTCTCGCTAAAGTCGCTACTGTCGTTTTCTTCCTCAAGATCAACCATGGCTCCCTTTTCCTCGATGGAAACTCCCTTTATCCCTTTGGCAGCCGCCTCGACGATTTTGTTTGCAATTACGTCCGCTTGTTTGGTAGCCATAGATGTAGACGTTGGTAAGATTGCAGCTGACTCACTTCGCTTGGTGTTGACCCCTTGTTTGGTTGGAATTCTCGCCTCACTGACGCTCGGAGGCAGGTTCTTTAGTACTGGTTGGAAGAGCATTTTCTTAGGAGTTTGGATCTTGTCGACCTTGTCGACCTTTTCGTTGGTCAATTTGTCAGAGGCAATGATTTGCTTCACTTTTTTAGCGCTCTCAACCTTCGCTTTTGCTGCGAGGCGTCGGTCTAGCATCTCCTTGTCAGCCAAGAGCTTTTGGAATTCGGTGAGCTTCTTAACATTGTTGGAGCTAACGGGTGGGCTGGGCTTCGGTGCGGGCGCAGGTGCAGGCGCAGGCGCAGGCGCGGGTACTTGTGTCGGGGCAGCTGCTTTCTTGCCTCCCTTCCAGCTTGGAATCTCCATATTCTTCTTGATGTGCTTCTGAATCATTTTCTTGAAGTCTCTGTTGTAGTTGTTGTCGTTATTAATGTTGTAGTTCTTCGCCGCAGCATTTTTGGTCCCCACAACGTTGGAAGGGGTGGGCCCGACCTTCTCGAACTTGCTCGCTGGAAGGTGCCTCGCTGCGGCCACACTAGCTCTTCTTGAAGGGGCACCCCCAGCAGCGGCTGCCCTTCTTCGCTCCTCCCACTTCTCTAATTCCTCTACCTGCTGAGCTGGTTTTGTCGGGGGTGCAACAATTTTTTTCTTGTTGTTGTTGTTATTGTTGGAGTCAAGGATTGATGATGGGGCTTTCCTCATAAACTTGGAAGGTACCTGCTTTTTGTGATTGTTGAGGTTATGCTTGCTCGGTTTGCTGTTCAAAGGTTTGCTGTTCACCGGTTGGGGGTGACCTCGCCGAGCGCTGATTCGATTCCGCTTCTGCAGCCTCTCCTCCCTCTCGGCTCGTAGACGTTGCAGGGCCATCTCCACTGCCTTCTTTCGCTCCTCCTCGCGATTCAATGCCCGGGCCTTTTCTTTGGCGATCCGTTCCTCCCTTCTACGGCGCGAAGAAAGTGGGGGAGGCTCCCTGTTGCTGTTTAGAGCGCTTTGAGATGAGTGCTCTTCCTTGATTTTCTGGAGTCGAAGACTCGGGGGAATGGGGACTGGCACCGCGGACGATGACTCGTCGCTCGTGGTGTTTCCCGTCGCCTTTGCAATTAAATTAGCCATGCCAAGCGTATTGAGCTGGTTTCGCAAGCTTTCCACCTCAGGGGCCTCCCCAGATACTCCATTTCCCCCGTTTTCACACAAATTCAACGCAGCCACCTTCACCAATTTGGTTCCCTCACCGATTCCGCTGTCATTGCGATTCGCTATATCACTTATAAAATCCTGGATGTGGCGCTTAATAAACGGCATCTTGAGAATTCGCTCGATGCTGGGCCTCTGGTTGGGATTGGTCTGTAGCATCGACTTGATAAGATCCTTGAGATTGCTGCTGTAGCGGGAACTAATGGGTGGGAAACGGCCCTTGATGATTTTGCTCGCAAGTTGGTTTATCGAGTTACCGTCAAATGCATGCTAAGGTGGAGGAGGAGGTGTTTGTTACGAGTTATTCGGTTCTTGTTAGCGACTATGTCAAAATCTGCCCCTCCTTTCCGCTTTCACTTCCCACTCACCTTGAGCGTAACCATCTCATAAAGGACACAGCCTAGAGCCCAAATGTCAGACTTGTGATTGTAAGGTTTGTTCTTGAATATCTCGGGGCTCATATAATAGGGCGTCCCTATGCAGGTCTTGGCAAAGTCAGTGGTTCCCTCAAGGACCTTGCAGATCCCCAAATCTCCGAGGACCAACCGACCATTCCCGAGGAGGAAAATGTTCTGTGTTTTTAAGTCACGATGTAGGATTCGATTGCTATGCATAAATTGCAGGCCTAGGCTCATCTGAACAAAATAGTGTAGAATCTTGGACTCCCGGAACAGCTGGTTCTTTGCTCGAGTAATCACATCGCTCAAATCGCCTCCGTCACAGAATTCCATCACAATGCAGAGACTGTCCTTGTTCTTCGAAAGAAATGACTCTTTGTAGCCGCATATATTCGGATGATTGAGTCGACGTAACAGTGACACCTCTGCCTTACACGCCTCGCGCTCCTTTCTTGGGATATTCTTCAGCTTGATTACCTTCACACAGACCAACTTGCGAGCATCTTTCTGCCTCATCAAATATACCTTCCCGAACGACCCCTCGCCGAGCACTTTCATCTGTGAGTAAGAATGGGATGTGGTTTGAGTTAGTGTCCACGATAAATATTCTTTGAGAGTGACCACGGTAGGTTTGAGTCCCTTCTATTTAGAAATGAAGCGTCATTGGAGAGATCAGGCAATATTTACCATTTCATATTTGTCAATACTCGACGACATTATGTGAGGGGTAAGGAGAAGGGAGTAAACCGTAAAATTCTCCTTCCTGAGCTATCACAGTTGTTGTATCAGTCCAATTTCAAATGATGAATAAAAAAGACAAACTTAAAAATATTCAACTATATTGCAATTTTCTGTCTCTAACACGCTCAAACAAGGACACTGAGCGAGTTGCTGTCGATTTTTTTCACCGAAAAAGGTACGGATCCACCTCCAGTTACTCTGCCAGTTCACGGCATTTCCAACTGAAGATGAGTTATTACTCTGAGAGTGAGGACTCTCAAGATATCCCTTCGCGGCTCCTGACTGTAAATGGGGGAGAAGATGCAGATGGGGAGGTGACAAATGACGACGATGCTGCCATGATTGCCCAGGAGATCTCTGCCAGCTTTCAGAACGACGTTGTTCGAACAATGGTTGACAGGTTTATGGAAGTTAAGCTACGGATTTTGAAGGAGCACGAGGGGGTTTGTGCAGATAAGGACTTGATGTACACGACTAAGATTCGCAAACTGCAGGATACTATCGAGAGTTTGACAACCTCGCTGGACAATGCTAATGAGAGGAATGCAAAGTTGGAACTGGACCAGACGATGAACACGGAGAACAGCGCCATCCGGCACATCAGGCACGTGATGATGCGTGGTCGGGGACCTTCGGCACTTAACTGTCTAAAAAGCTGGAAGAAATATTGCACTGATCAAAGGAACAACAGGAAAATGGAGAAAATTGCCATGAAATGGAGTAGGAAAAATGGTCTGGTCAAGGCCATGCAAATTTGGGCCCATAACACAGCCGAGAGCCGAAAGGAGAAAGACGATGCTATGCACAACGCCAAGCTTGAAACTGTGACGAGAGAAATCATCACAAGGTATGAGAATGAGCTGGAGAAACTCAGGACGGGAATTAAAGAGGCGCACATTGAGATTGCCCGAGGCCATGTCCAGCGACAGCAACTTGAGGAGAAAATGAGGAGAACCTTTTTGAAGGGAATGACTGCGATGAACATGGAGGCTTTGGAATTATTCAACAAGGCTGCGCAGAATGACGCCTCCTTCATGAATGCTGGGGGCGTGAGCAACGAGTGAGATTGTGTTTTAAGATTTTGTAATTAATTGCATTGTTTATTTTGTGGACAGTAAGTAAGAAAATGTTCCCTCTACGCTTTTGTACTTCTGTATGCTTCGTTTTTCCCTGCACCCTCTTTATTTCCGGTCGAATATAAGCGGGAATGACATTCCACCGGGGGCAAGAACACTACCTTTCCCCATTGTTTCTCCACCCTGTTTCAGATCTGAGGGTTTGGCGGAAGCAACCTCAAACTCGTGGCACAAAGCGACAGTATCTGCCGGCATGTAGTTCACACTGTACGCTCGGCGCGGGTTTGGGGAGTTGTTCACCCCTGAGCGGTGAATTGTCCAGTTGTGTAGGAGAGCTATGTCACCAGCCTCCATCTCCAATTTCGCCACCTTCTCCTCCCCACAGTAGTCGATTACGTTTTGGTCGGTCAGGAAAGAACTATGGTGATCACGATTTACGACACCTAGTTTGTGGCTTCCAGGAATCACGTATACACAACCGGTTGCTTCAGTGGCATCGTCTAATGCAGACCACACAGTGAGTAGAGGATCCTTAGTGAGATACTGCCAGCGGTCTTGATGCCAAGGAAGTGGGGTGCCCTTGCCGGCTGGTTTGTTAAAGAACATGCAACGGAAGGAGGTGATTGGGGTTTCGGTACCGTAAATGCGCTTACAGGCCTCATCAAAGAGGGGAGCTCGCATGTAATCCATCCAAATCTTGTCTTCATCCAAATTCTGGATCTTTCGGTAGTCAAGTGTGGGGCCCTTGAAACCCATTGTCTGTTCGCCAGTGTTGGCGTATTTTTGGTCTGGCGAGTCGAGCTGCATCATTAGCTTGTCGTAGGGTACATCAGCTGTCCCTTGCATGATAGCATCAATCCGGGATTGCAAGGAAGTGAGAGTGGAAGAATTGATAACTTTTTTTAAGACGACATATCCATCCCTATCAAAGGTCGCCCACTGCTGATCGGTAATGTCTATTTTGTTCAGAGCCATGATGGGGTTGGTTTTATTTGTTTTGCATAAGTGTGATGTAGGAAGTTGTCCTTTTAACCTCAAAAACGTCCTCTTGATATTTAAAACAGGCTTTCTGGTGTTATTTTAAACAACACGACAATCTCTCGTGCGATTTTAAGGTGATGATTCGGTCATTTCTTGTCTTTCTCAGCTTCTTCCTTCTCCTGGCACACAGCAA
>Ga0209714_1001978_pt1 | contig 10689 bp, 9 predicted proteins | sample COGITO_mtgs_1104_5_FD_185517 | JGI IMG/M metagenome (GOLD analysis project Ga0209714, IMG submission 185517) | Pelagic marine microbial communities from North Sea - COGITO_mtgs_110414 (SPAdes) (version 2) | ecosystem: Environmental > Aquatic > Marine > Epipelagic ...
ACTGTAATAGGTTTGGGTTTTCCAACCCCAACACCATTTCTAACATTCAATCTTAGTGTTCTTACCAACAAATTCGTTTACCGAAGAAAGTTAGATAAATCACATCAAAAAACACATAATAAAATCCTTCAACTTAAAAACAAAGGGTTAGGGTACAGAAGTATTTCAAAAGAATTAAATAGGTTAGGATTTAAGAGTTCATTGGGAAAAGATTTCTATCCCTCTTTAGTTTCTGTTATTTGGAAGAAAATAGAGAAAAAACAAAGGATTTTGAACCAACCTGAGGTTATGGAATATTCAGATTTTGATATTGAATTGATTCGAATATATAAGTGAGTTCTAAAAAATGGTATATAACCCTTAAAAATATTACTTCAAGAAATGTCTTCTGTCTCTTTCTTTTGAAAACTTTTTCATATTGAAGGATTGACTTTCTCCTTTAGGGATTGATAACGAGTTCCATTTGTTTCCACAAATGATTTTTCCAATCATTACTATCTGTCCTACGTGGTATGAATAATGACAAAGTTGTCTATTAATAGACTCGGTTACTGTATGACCTTCGTTCCTTATGTATATAATTTTTTCTAAATCTTGAAAATTAAGTTTCTCAAGAGTGTCAAACAAAACCTTCCATCCTTTTTCCCAAATTTCCATCAATTCCTTTTTAGATTTGATAGTGTCTTCGAATTCATCATCTCTATTTCTAGATTCTTTTTCTCCATCTGAAATTAAAAAATCTGTCCATCTAGAGACCATATTACCACTAAGGTGTTTTACAATCGTATTTATACTATTTGTTTCATTATTTATTTGAAATGACAATTTAATCTCCGGTACTTGTTCAATTGTTTTTTCACCTAGTTCTTTGTAGTATCTAAACTGAAGTAAACACGAATTTAAAAAAGTAGATGACATAGTGTAAAATTACATATTTTTTAGTGGAACTAATACAACCTTAAATCCTAAGAATATTGGGGTTGGAAAAGATTACTCTACGGTAACAGATTTTGCAAGATTTCTTGGTTGATCTACATTTTTTCCAAGTTTTACAGCTATATGGTATGATAATAGTTGTAGTGGAATAGTAGTGATTAAAGGAGTTAATGATTCAATTGTTTCAGGAACCTCAATATAGTAGTCAGCAATTTCTTTAACATCTTTATCTCCTTCAGTTATAATTGCAATAATTTTACCTTTTCTAGACTGAATTTCTCTAATATTACTTACTACTTTATCATAATGGCCCTTAGCGGTAGCTATTACAACAGTCGGCATATTTTCATCAATTAAAGCGATAGGTCCATGTTTCATTTCAGCTGCTGGATAACCTTCAGCATGTATGTAAGAAATTTCTTTAAGTTTTAAAGCTCCTTCTAAAGCTACTGGGAAATTAAATCCTCTTCCAAGATAGAGGCAGTTTGAGGAGTCTTTAATTTGCTCTGCTATTTCTTCAACTTTAGAATTATAATTTAATGCTTTTTCAATTTTTTCAGGAATAAGCTTTAATTCTGCTAGATAATTATTAAATAGAGTTGATGAAATAATTCCCTTTTCTTTACCAATTTTTAATGCCATTAGGTATAATACGGAAATTTGTGTGGTAAAGGCCTTTGTTGAGGCTACACCAATTTCAGGCCCCGCATGCGTATAAGTTCCAGAGTGCGATTCCCTAGTTATTGATGATCCAACAACATTACAAATACCAAATACGAATGCTCCTTTTTCCTTTGCTAATTTTATTGCTGCCAAAGTATCAGCTGTTTCACCAGATTGAGAAATAGCAATTACAATATCATTAGTATTAATTATTGGATCTCTATATCTGAACTCTGAAGCATATTCAACCTCAACAGAAATTCTAGATATTTTTTCAAATATATATTCTCCTACCAATCCTGCATGCCAAGAAGTACCGCAACCAATAATGGTTATTTTATTGGCAGATGTAAATTTCTTTAAATTATTGTCAATTCCAGAAAGCTTAATTATTCCTTTGTTTAATTTTAACCTTCCTCTAAGTGTATCAATTATTGCCTTTGGTTGTTCGTGAATTTCTTTAAGCATAAAATGATCATATCCACCTTTTTCAATCTCAGAAAGTTCTAATTCTAAAGTTTCAATAGTTGGAGAGATAATAGAATCGCCGGCAATTTCATAAAATTTTGTTTCTTTATGATTTCTTAATACACCAACCTGACCTTCTTGTGGATAAATGACTTTTCTAGTGAAGTCTAAAAAAGGTGTAACATCACTACCAATAAACATTTCACCTTCTCCAATTCCAATAGCTAAAGGACTTCCAAGTCTAGCAACAACAATTTCATCTGGCTTCTTTTTATCAAAGACCGCAATTGCGTAGGCACCAACTACTTGAGATAATGCAAGTTGGACAGCTTTACCTAGTTTTACATTTTCAGTTACTTGAACATACTCAATTAAATTTACAAGCACTTCTGTATCTGTTTCAGATTTAAACTTGTAACCTTTAGAAATCAATTCATTTTTTATTGTAGCATAATTTTCAATTATACCATTATGAACAATTACAAGGGATCCATTATTTGACATCAGTGGATGTGCATTCGTATCATTTGGCTCACCATGAGTTGCCCATCTTGTGTGACCTATTCCAATAGTTGCTTTAAGTGGAATTCTTTTTTTTGCTTTTTTAACTAATTTTTCAACTTTCCCTTTAGTTTTACAAACATTTAATTCAGAATTATACAATGCTATACCTGAACTGTCATATCCTCTATACTCAAGTCTTCTTAATCCATTAATTACAATTTCGTAAGCATTTTTATCTCCAATGTATCCAACTATTCCACACATATTTTACAAATATATTCCTATTAAGTTTTTTGATTTAATTAATTTAAAGAAATTACAATTTCTAATATTATTCATTGGGGTCAGTATAATATATTTTGATTCTAGGTCTTTTATCTAAGTCTTCAGATTGACTTCCATGCAGTACAGTTCCTTTTGGGGTTAAAATTGCACCAGAGGGAAAATCACGTTCTTCTTCGCCACTATTTAAAATAGAAAAGTTATCTATTGAGCCTACATTTGAAGTTACAACTAGCGCGAGTTTTGCATTCGTTGAATCTCTTAAAATTAAATTATTAAGATGTTCGGTTATTCTAATTTTGTATTTAACACCCTCCCCAGTAATTGAATCTCCATCTCTAGTTAGTGGCTCTAAATGGTTTATTTTGGCATTTATTGTTGTAGAACTTACTGACTGATCAAGAAAATAATCAATAAGCGCAGTGTTTTGTTCAAAATTATACAGGTAAATTCTATCAGGTTCAGATCCAATGTCTTGCGTCTGATCGACAAAAAACTCTATATAAGCCTCATTGATAATCTTATTGGCTATTTCATTTTCCTCATCATAGAACGAATTTTTGAAATGGTCAAATGCATTTACCATCTCTCCATTATCGTCTTGGATATCTCCACCAAATAAATCTACAGTTGACATGTATCCTTCACCTCCTTTAAGGTATATTCTTTCATCTCCTTCAACAGTATTCGAGTTTGAAACATCTACTTGAAAATTATTTTCATATATATTAACCAAATTGTCAGTAAAGTTTAGTACGTATTCATTTTGACTTGTAATAGTTTCTGTTGAAGTACCACCAGAATCAGTATCACTGTCAGTACTAGTTTCAGAGGTATAATGTATTGTAAGTTTAGTGTTTGATGAAGCAAAATTTAATAACATCATTGATCCTTCTGAGTTAACTCCATCAGCCTTGATGTAAAGACCTCTAAAAAATTCTTTAAATGTATTAGGGTTTATCAGTTCAGGATTACCTTCGTTTTCAAAAAATAAACTTTGCCAAAAATTGTCATTTGGGTTATTTAATTTTAATCTAACTGCTGGAGCTATACTACTTGCTACATAACTTTCTCCAAGAGAATCAAGTGAGGTTAGATCTATTCTTTCTGAACTTGGAATAAAATCATCTGATCCATCACCTATTATGCCAGATTCATATAGTAACTCTGCTTCAATTTCTGATTGATTTATAGATTCAGAATTAGATAATGCACCATTAGAATAATAGTTTTGAGAATCACTAAAATCTCCACTCGGGTTAAAATCTCTCAAATAAAAATTACTTTTATAAACATAAAGTTTAGTTGCTGTATTTCCATATACAGAATCAATTTCATAACTTATATTTCCATCATCATCAGTATCAACTCCTCTACTGTAATACGGAATAGTTAGAACAACAGAATCTAATACTACATTTTCACCAAAGGATGGACTGAACTCTGCAGGAACAACTTGTCCCAAAAAACTCGCCTTACTTTCCCCATAAAAAGGATTGTTATTATATCCCAACATAAATGAGGGTAAATTATTAGATTTCACCGGATTTAATCTTAGGTTTGAAGCAACTATTGGATAGTCAATTGATGAAGTATTAAAATTAATTGCATTTTCAGCACTTATAACATCTGAATCTATACTAGCAAACTCTTTATCACATGAATATATAAGAATGATAAAGAAAACGGATAATAATTTGATATTTTTCATTTATTGATTTAAAACTTCGTTTTTATAAAATTCTGTATATGTTTCAGAAAAAGTTTCTCGTGTTTGATAATTTAAGACAGGTTTTTTAGAAGAATTTAAATGATCTTGAACTTTTTTTGGAATTTCTTGAGAACCTAAAATTATAGCATCAGAAAAGTCAATAGCATTTTTCATTAAATTATTGTATGATGGGTCTTTTAGCCCTTTAATTAGTTCTTCGTTTATTTCATCAAATAAAATTTTGTCAACTAACTTTTTGTTTAAACTCTCATCAAATGATTTGTCATATACTGAAGTAACTATTTTGCTGTTTTCAAAAACAGGCTCATCTTTATAGTAAGTTTTTAGGTATAGTGGAAAAAGAGAAGCCATCCATCCGTGAACATGGATTATGTCAGGTGACCAGTTTAATTTTTTAACTGTTTCAATTACACCTTTTGCAAAAAAGATTGCTCTTTCGTCATTATCACCATGAAGCTTGCCATTCTCGTCAGCAAAAGTAGATTTTCTCTTAAAATACTCTTCATTATCTATAAAATAAACTTGTATTCTTTCTTTTGGAATAGAAGCAACCTTAATAATTAAAGGCATATCTAAATCATCAATAACCAAATTAATTCCCGACAATCTAATAACTTCGTGTAACTGGTGTCTTCTTTCATTAATATTACCGTACCTAGGCATAAATATTCTAATCTGTCCACCTTGTTTATTTATCATTTTAGGAATTTCAAAAGACATTGATGAAATTTCATTTTCAGGAAGATAAGGGACAACTTCTGATGACACATATAATATTTTTTTCTCTTTCATTTCCATGTATTAAAATTATTAACTGCAAAAAGTAGCAAAATTACAAAAATTATGCAGATTAATTGTAATATATTAAATTTGCGTGCTGTTAAAGTTTTATTAAAATGAAGATATTTTATAATAAATTAGAGCTAATTGAACACTTAAATCAACTAAGAAAATTAGGCATAAGCATTGGTTTTGTTCCTACCATGGGGGCTTTACATAAAGGTCATTTGTCATTATTAAAGAAATCATCTTCAAATAATAAAGTGTCAGTTGTTAGTATATTTATTAATCCCACTCAGTTTAATAGTTCCTCGGATTTATCTACCTATCCAAATAATTTAAAAGAAGATTGTAGTCTGTTAAAAAGCATTTCTGAAGAAGTTTTAGTTTTTGCTCCAGACTCAAAAGAAATATATGGAAATAAAATGTATGTTAAATCATTTAATTTCAAAGGACTTGATAAATTTATGGAGGGAGAATTTAGAAACAATCATTTCCAGGGCGTTGCAACAGTTGTTGAACTTTTATTAGATATTGTAAAGCCTGATAGAGCATATTTTGGAGAAAAAGATTTTCAACAATTACAGATAATTAAAAGTTTAAAAACCAATATTAAAATTATTGGCTGTGAAACCCAAAGAGAAAAGAGTGGCTTAGCCTTAAGCTCGCGAAACAATAAACTTTCTTCAAAATCTAAAAAAGTAGCTTCTAATATTTTTAAGAGTCTAACTTTTTTAAAATCCAACATATCAAATTACAATATTAAAGATTTAACAAATACAGTTATCGATAACATCAATTCTTTTGATCAAATGAATTTAGAATATTTAATTATCGCTGATGAAGATAAATTAGTTCCCACTGATTCTATAAATTTTAAAAAAAAATATAGAGCTTTTATCTCTGTTTTTGTTGACGGAATCAGATTAATTGATAATATTGCACTTAATTAAATCTTAGATGAAAATTCAAATTTTAAAATCAAAAATTCACAGAGTTAGAGTAACAGGAGCTGACTTAAATTATATCGGCAGTATTACCATTGATGAAGATTTAATGGATGCTGCTAATATAATAGAGGGAGAAAAAATTCAAATAGTTAATAATAATAACGGTGAAAGATTTGTCCAGGTAAAAGAAATTCAGGAGAAATAACCGTCAATGGAGCTGCTGCTAGAAAGGTTCAGGTTGGCGATATTCTTATTTTAATTACATATGCTTTTATGTCTTTGAAGAAAGCAAAATCTTTTAACCCTGCTATTGTGTTTCCTGATGAAAAAACTAATTTATTAAAATAGCTTTTTTGAATAAAATAATAATAAAGTCCATAAAAATTATTTTACCCATTTCAATTGGGTTAATACTTGTAGTTTATTCATTTTCAAAAATCTCTATTAATCAAATTCTTTTTTATCTGCAAAAATCTAATCCTTATTGGATTTTACTTGGTATTTTTTTTGGGACTTTAAGTCATATTTCAAGATCTTATCGATGGAATTATCTGCTAAATCCATTAGGCTACAAGATTACTTTTTTAAATAGCTTTTTTGCTGTATTTTCTGCTTACTTAATTAATTTTACAGTTCCACGAGCTGGGGATGTAGCAAGAGCAACTATAATTTCTAAATACGAAAACATTCCTTTCGACAAAACACTTGGAACCGTTATAGCGGAAAGAATTGCAGATTTGATTTGCGCTTTTTCAATCATATGTTTGGCAGTTTTTTTAAAAAAAGAATTTATAATAAATTTAATTTCAGAAAAATTTAATTCAATGAGTGTATTTTCATTGTTTTTTATTTCAAGTGTAATTATTTTACTCATTATCGGATTAAATTATTTTTTCCCCAACTTGTTAATTAAGATCAAAGTATTTTTAAAAGGGATCTTTGATGGTGTCTTAACAATAACTAAAATGCAAAATAGATGGGCATTTATTTTTCATACCATTTTTATTTGGGTCATGTATGTACTTATGTTTTATGTTACATCTTTATCAATGCAAGAAATTAATGATATATCTTTTGCTCCAATTTTAATAGGTTTCATACTTGGAATGTTTTCAATAGGAGCAACCAACGGAGGAATTGGAACATATCCTGAAGCTGTTGTAATTGCATTTTCTCTTTTTAGTATTGCTGAAGATCCAAGCCGTGCTTTTGGTTGGATTATGTGGTCTTCTCAAACAATAATGATTATTATTTTTGGAGGAATCTCGCTTTTATTACTTCCTGTTTATAACAATCACAGAAATAAGTCAATTACCAATTAATTTTTTACATATTTTACTACCTTCACATTGATAAAAAATATTAACAATATATATGTTTAAAATTAAGTCCCTAGTTCTGTATTTTTTTATAAATATCTCTTTTTCTCAAACTATTTATGATAGTTTTGAATCTGAATTTTTGAACGATTCTCGTGAGTTGAAAATTCAATTACCTAGAAACTATGATAACAATGTTAAAAAAGACTACCCTCTAATTATTGTTTTTGATGGCGATTATATGTTTGAGGCTGTTTCAGGCAGTGTTGATTATTTATCATATTGGGGAGATATTCCTGAGTCCATAATAGTTGGAGTTAATCAAATTGATTCAAGATATGATGACTGCAGTGTTTTAGATAATATCGATTTTATTCCTATCTCCTCAAGTGCAAATTTCTTTGATTTTATTTCTCAAGAGTTGATTCCTTTTTTTGATAAAAACTATCGAACTACAAAATTTAAAGTAGCTGTCGGACACGAGGCTACTGCAAATTATATTAATTATTTTTTGTTAAACAATAAAACTTCAATTTCAGGTTTTATAGCTATTAGTCCAAAGTTTTCATACAATATGGAGAATTACATAATCAAAAGATTTGATAAAATTAAAAGTAATATTTTCTATTATTTAGTTAGCTCTAATACAGACTTTAAGTCAATAAACGAGAGGACAAAAATGTTGTCTGAAAATCTTTTGACTTTAAATAATGATTTAGTATCATTTAAATATAAACAGCATGAAAATCTGACTCATTATAATTTACCTATACATTCAATTTCAGAAGGTATTGAACATGTATTTGCTACTTATTCAGCCATTAATTCTATAGAATATGACTCATTTTTAAGTAAAATTCAAACCTCTCCTGTCAAATATTTGATTGACAAATATGATAATATTTATAACTATTACGGAGTAAATAAAGAAATTCTAATTAATGATTTTAGAGCTGTTGAAAAATACATTGAAGAAAGTGAGCAGTATAAATACTTCAAAGATCTTTCAAAATTAGCTATTGATAAATACCCAAAAACAATTTTAGGAAGCTATTTTATGGGCCTCTATCACGAAAGGAATGGAGATATTAGAAAAGCAATGCATATATATAGATCTGCATATACTCTAGAGGATGTTAAAGGAATTACAAAAGATGAGTTGTTAGAAAAGGCAGATTTAATTAATCAAGATTTACAGTACTAATGAGTAAAGTTAAAACAACTTTTATTTGTAATAATTGCGGAACCAATTTCCCAAAATGGCAAGGTCAGTGTACATCATGTAAAAGCTGGAATTCTATTTCTGAAGAAGTTATTTTAAAAACCAATAGTAACTCTTGGGAGACCGAAACCGTTAAAAGTGTTAAATCAAATACTCCTCAAAAGATCTCAAATATTGTTTACAAAGAAGAGGATAGATTAGTAACCTCAGACACTGAATTTAATAGGGTTCTAGGTGGAGGCATTGTGCCTGGATCCCTTACTTTATTAGGAGGTGAACCAGGGATTGGGAAAAGTACATTATTACTACAAATAGCCATTAGGCTTCCATACTCTACACTTTATGTTTCTGGCGAAGAGAGTCAAAGTCAAATTAAAATGAGGGCCAATAGAATGAATTACGAAAGTGATGATTGTTATGTTTTAACTGAGATTAGTTTGGAAAGTATATTTAAGCAAATTCAAAAAACACAACCTCAAATATTAATTATAGATTCTATTCAAACATTAAAAACTGAATTAGTAGATTCAGCACCTGGAAGTGTATCTCAAATAAAAACTTGTACTTCTGAATTAATCAATTTTGCAAAAAAAACAGCCACTCCAGTTATTATAATTGGACACATTACAAAAGATGGAAATATTGCTGGCCCAAAGATATTAGAGCATATGGTAGACACTGTACTTCAATTCGAAGGAGACAGGAATCATGTTTACAGAATTTTAAGAGTAAATAAAAACAGATTTGGGTCAACAAATGAGATTGGTGTTTATGAGATGAATATTAAAGGGTTAAAAGAAATCACTAATCCATCTGAGATATTAATTTCTAAAAAAAATCAAGAACTTAGCGGGAATGCAATATCAGCAACAATAGAAGGAATGAGGCCTTTTATGATTGAAGTTCAGGCATTGGTAAGTACAGCAGTTTACGGTACTCCACAAAGAAGTTCAACTGGATATAATTCAAAGAGATTAAATATGCTCTTGGCTGTATTAGAAAAAAGAGTTGGTTTTAGATTAGCTTCAAAAGATGTTTTTTTGAACATTACAGGTGGAATTTCTGTGGACGATACTGCACTTGACCTTGCTATTGTTGCTGCTATTATCTCATCGAACGAAGACTTAGTTTTAAATGAAAAATATTGTTTTGCAGCAGAGGTTGGCCTTTCTGGTGAAATAAGACCCGTACAAAGACTAGAACAAAGAATTGCTGAAGCTGAAAAACTTGGGTTTTCAAAAATATTTATTTCAAAATTTAGTAAGCTTAATATCTCTACGAAATCCATTAAAATTATATTTTTATCAAAGATTGAAGATTTAATCAATAATTTAAATTAATTTCAAGAGGCACTTCTAACAAGAATATAACTAAATTTAGTATTTTCGCAACTAGTTTAAAAAACATGATATTTCCTGATTATAATAATTTAAATCTTTCTAAAATAGGTGATCAAATTTTAACCTATTGGAAGGATAATAATATTTTTGAAAAATCAGTTCAATCAAGAGAAGGCGCAAAGCCATTTATTTTTTTTGAAGGACCTCCTTCTGCAAATGGACTTCCCGGAATTCACCATGTATTAGCTAGAACAATTAAAGATATTTTCCCTAGATATAAAACTATGAAAGGCTTTCAGGTAAATAGAAAAGCAGGGTGGGACACCCATGGTTTACCAATTGAACTCGGAGTCGAAAAAAAATTAGGAATCACTAAGGAAGATATTGGCACAAAAATCTCTGTCGAAGATTACAACTCAGAGTGTAAGAAAGAGGTAATGAAGTACACTCATATATGGAATGATTTGACTTCTAAAATGGGCTATTGGGTAAA
>Ga0209714_1001996_pt1 | contig 10623 bp, 10 predicted proteins | sample COGITO_mtgs_1104_5_FD_185517 | JGI IMG/M metagenome (GOLD analysis project Ga0209714, IMG submission 185517) | Pelagic marine microbial communities from North Sea - COGITO_mtgs_110414 (SPAdes) (version 2) | ecosystem: Environmental > Aquatic > Marine > Epipelagic ...
CAGCTTCTGGAAGTAAAACTATTTATTTTAGAAATAACCCTTCAAAAACTACAAAAATCTGGGTTTCTTCTCACGGTTCTCAGGTACAACAACAACAGCTGCAACAGCAACAACAGCAGCAGCAGCAACAACAAACACAAAGCACAATCAAATTCTATGGAAAAGGCCCAACCATTGAAACGAATGTAAGCCAACAGAAGGTCAGGACCCGACCCCGGGGTGAAAAACAGAATCCTCATCTTCCGAAAATGATGATGACATCCCCGAGAAGAGCTTCTATGCCGGCGACTGCTTCAGTAAAGTTTGGTGGCGAGACAATCAATAGTAAAGACCTTGTGAGTCCCTTGACAATTCCTACAAAGCCAACTTCAACTTTTGGAGGTGGTCAAGGAGGATACCGAAGCAATTCCTTCAGCATTGTCGCCAATGACCAACAACAACAAGAAGAAAATCAAGAACAACAAACATCGCCGGCCAACCACATTCATAACACTTTGAAACTACAATCAAGGATTAAAACGCTAGAGAAGGAGGTTAACCTCAAGAACGGAGTCATTGAGGAACTCCAAAAGGAGATGAGTAAACTCAACTTATCAGAGCAAAAACAATCAGAAACTGTCAATCAGCTGAACACAAACCTCAGTGCTCGAACGAAAAAGCTAAACGAGACAGAAGAAAAGTTATTAAATTTGCAGTCTGCTCAAGAAAAATTGCAAAACTTGACCATTAGCGAGAGCAGACAAAGAAAGAGAATACAACAATTGGAGGAGGAGAAAAACTTGATAGAAGACACGGTGACAGAAAAATTTGAGAATATGCTGAAAAATTTCGAAGCGGAGAGAAACAATGCCCTAGCGCAAAAAGACGAGACAGAGAAAGAACTGCTTGCCATGATCCACAGAAAATCGCAAACAAAAACAGTGACAGTCACGAAAACTATCAAAGACGACGACAAATATTTGGCAGAGATGGATGGTCTGAACAAAACAGTCAGTAGCCTTCAACAAGATCTTACAACCTCCAAGAATGCATTTCAAGACAAATGCGGCGAGTTGCATGAACTGCGTTCGAAACTCGATCAGACATCCTTAACGCTAAGCAAGAAATCTATTGAAAACCAGGCCTTAATTTCCCGTATTAAGGAGCTAGAGGATCGACTCGGCAAATGCCAACAACAAAAGTTCGCAAGCAACCTGAAAATTTCGGAGCTACAGCTCAGTATTGAAAAGCTAGAATCTGCAACTCTGCCTACAATAACCACGATAAACGCGGCTTCATCACCGATTCATCTTCAGTCTATTGAAGTTAACAGGGGCAGTGATTCATTTCAGTGGAAAGCAGCAGAAACTAACCCCAAAGTACAACCCTTATCTCCAGCTCCTGCTCCAGCTCCTGCTCCTGCTCCTGCTCTTGCTCAAGAGAAGGCTTCTCTGGCAGATTACGTGAAGGAGGAGATCAAGACGGCCATTCAAGCTGAGATGAAAGCGATTCAACAGCACTCGCACATTCTAAACCTGACGAAGCAAGCCTCCATGCGAGAAGCAAAAATACAGAGCGACGAGATGAAATTAAGACTAGATGCAGCAAAGACACAACAAGATATTCTCCTTTTCTCGATTCAGGCGATGGAACAGAAAATGATAATGTTTGACGAAAAGGTTGTGAACAAAATGGCAAAATCAAGGCAGCAGCAGATGCGGGATTTGAAAGAGGGTCTCGCGAAAAAAATGCAAGAGCTAGAGCAGCGCTCTTCAAGAACAATATTTGACACGGCAGAGCGTTTGCTCCATGTAGACCTGCCTCGAGCGAAGAAGACATGGAAGGAGTGCAGCGAGACCAGGGAGAGACTCGTAGAGAGGCATTTGAGTTGAGCAAGTACATAACGAATTATCTTATGAGTAGGTAGCTAGGGGTAAAATTTAGCGACCCCGAAAATTTTTCGGAATTTTTGGTGTAGCAGCAATATCCCATCGACGTAATGGAAAATTTAAGGTTTGGCAGAAAACGATCCATCGACGTAATGGAAAATTTTAAGGTTTGGCAGAAAACGATCTTTTTTATTACTGCTGGCCGCGTTTGCAAAACTTTGTGTTGTGTACCTGCGCATCTGTGTATTCCTCCAAATATAATAACGAAAACCGAGACGGAATCTCATTTACACTCCATCGCGTCAACATCAAACTTCTATCAACTAATGGTACAACAGCCTTTTGAGGGTTGGCCCCCGCCTCCCAGGGGTGTCGCTTGGATGAAACTGTGACCAGAACTGTAATGAAGTTTGTCGCTAAATGCCGTTTCGCACAGCTTCGCCCCGCTCTCATCGCTGAAACTTAACCGCCGGCCTACTTTTTTAGGCTCTATGTGCTCCCCGCTGGGCGTCACGAAGCTGCTCTCTTTCTTCAGAAGACTATTTCGACGCGGTCGATCTCCCTCTAATCGGATACTGGATTCAAGGTTTTCAGTGGACTGGAGTTTGGTCTGGCTTGCAGCCTCTTCATTACTTACTTCTTCGTTTTCGTGAATACTTGTCTGGGAAGGGGAAGCTGTCATTGGATTGTCAGTTTCACTGACATTATTTTTATTGTCCCTTCTGGTTTCCCCAGAGCCAGCATCATTATTCGTAGCCGTATTATTATTGTCGACCGGATCTTTCTCCGGCTGTTCCTCCTCAACCCCAGCAGCGACCCCCATTCCTTCCAATTCATCCTCGTCCATCACAGTTTCCTCTGTGCAGTTACTAATATCACTGGAGGTGCTGTCTTGTGGCTTAAGGAGTTCAGATTTTTCAAATTTAGTTTCTACAGCAGCTCCGTCTTCCGATTGTATTGCTGGAATTACAGGCGAGGGCATCAGGGGGAATGGGGATTCCCAGGCAGTTTTTATGTTGTCACGTCAACACCAACTTTGGAGAAATAACAGCCCCCTGCCTGGGGTATTTTGAGTTGAAATAAGGGTTACCGAGTACCGACAGAGGATAGTTTAAGCGAAAATGACGTTTCTTATTCCCGAATATTCATTTATTTACACATCTGTAAATTAGCAACTCTCCGACCAATCCGCCCCGGCCACAACTTGGCCAGGTCACATGTTGCATATCCTGCCCTAGTACCTCAAAGGCCCCAAATTTGGAGGATCGAACCTGGTAAAAAATTGATTTTGAGGAAAAAAAAGCATTGTTAATGGAACCAGAAATATGTTCACGACACACCAGTATAAGAAAGCTGGGTTAGACAGGGGACGGGAGCGGTTAAAAAAAGCGAAGGAGAAGTTGGAGAAAGATGATCATTTTGAACGTGGTGCAACAATCCAAAATCGGAGGTCAACTAGGAACAAAAACAAGCTCAACTCCGCTATTAACGCAGCGAACAGGAGAAAGTATTCATGGGATAGCGATGACAAGGTTGCGTTCGATGGTTTGCTGGGAAACAGCAGCACCAGCACCAGCAACTTGATGAGCGGAGTTAGCTCGGACAAGCGTCCGAGGAGTAGTAGCTCTGGTTTTGAGTCAGTTAAACGCAACAGCCTGACCAATTCGATATCATTGAAATCAATGGATAGATACAGTGACAGACAAACAAACGCAATTTCGTTGTCCTCTTCTTTGTCACGAAAACAGTCATCCACATTCCGTCTGGAACAACAGGGCTTGGCGAGGGGTGCCCTCCGACCTTCCTATGTAAAGCAGGTGGCGCAGACCACTCCTACTGCAACAATTTCTACAAATACGAGCGACAGAAGCAAGGCGACACGAAACAGTGCCTCTGCCTTTCTGGACAACGCTTTTGTACATTCTGACAATGCCAGTAGTTACAACAAGCTTGATAACAACAATGAGAGTGACAATGACAGCGACACAGACAGCGATTCTGACGATGGCCATCCGTACGAAGACAACAATAAATTTCTCAGCACAGGATTCGCTCCCTCAGAACGGAGAAAGCGACGATCCAAGCTCCGGGAGAAGTTAGACTACGCAAACCAGAATAGCCAGAGCTGGAAGACTGCTCTGTTCTCCTGCGGCAGTAACCACTCGTCGCAGCTTGCTCATAGTAAGAAAAAGGGGATCCCATTCGTGCCCAACCTTTGCCGAGTTGGCGTCTCGCAAGTTGTCAATCATATTACTTCAATTTGCTCCGGTGGGACGTCGACTTTTTTCATCACACACGCACAGGATGTGCACTGCTGGGGAACTGGACCCCTTGGTGGGGCCGACACAAGACAAAACTCGACTAAGAGCAGCGCGAACATGTCTGAAGCCTGGAAATCTACATGTCAAATCCCCACCAAAATCCCCAACCTAAAACACGTTTCTGTTGTGTCTGCGGGCCTAGCACACGCTGCAGCAATTACCAACTCCGGCATCATATTCACTTGGGGGCTTGGATCCAACGGCAGGCTCGGACACGGTGATGAGCACAACCGACCTTGGCCCACCAAGCTAACCATTAGCGAGGAGCACTTCAGCGACAATAAAACCCAAACAACAGGTGATGCACACACTCAATCGTGCGTATTCGACGTGTCATGCGGGGAGAGACATACACTGATTCTGGTAGAAAAGAGTGTCATGGAAGAGAAAAACAGTGGTAGTGGCGCAGGAGGCTTTGGCTGGGTTCCACCCGCCAACAGCGAAGAGGCCAAGGCTTTAAATGGCGTCCGGACGGGTGTTTTGATGGCGTTTGGGAGCAACAAAGGGGGACAGCTGGGAACCGGGGATATTGTCAATCGGCTGTCCCCCGCAGAGGTGACATGTGCGGCTTGGCGTAGGGGAGCGGCGGTGTGCCAGGTGAGCGCGGGAATGCACCACACATTGGCCGTTGCCGTGGTTGGGAACGCAAACATACATCCGGTGAAAAGGAGGGTATACGCGTGGGGATGGGGTGAACATGGAAGACTCGGGGTGGGCCACGAGGAAATGCAAGCAAGTCCAACCGAGGTTGCAATTTTGAGCCATAGGAATGTCATGCAAATTTGCGCGGGAGAGCAGCACAGTCTAGCGAGAACCGCAGGGGGGGATGTCTATAGCTGGGGAAACAACAAATTTGGTCAACTTGGCTTGTGCCTAAATGGCGTGAATCTTCCGTGCAATTTGTTGCCGCAAAAGCTCGACGGATTCGGTGACGAGGAGGGAGACGAAATTGTGAGTGTCTGTGCAGGATCGAGGCACAGTGGCGTAGTTACTAAGGGGGGGAGGGTATATATTTGGGGTTACGGAGAGGAAGGGCAACTTGGAGACAACAGCGAGAAAAGCAACCCGAACCCCAGGATATTAAATTATCCTGATATCAACAGTGTGCCGGGGTGCGTGAAGGAGTTAGCTTTGGGTATCAGTCACACCGTAATCTTAGTCGAAAACGAGGGTGCTGTTGGAGGAAAAATTAGGCCGGTCGCCTTGGTGAACGAGACTAAACCCAGTCCGAAGGAAGTGAAGCACGATGTAGTTAAAGAGAAGGAGGACAATTTGAAAAAAGAGGAGGTAAAGCGAATGCAGGATGAGTTCTTGAAAGAACAACTGAAAATTGAGGAAGCAAAAATAGCCGCCAACAGGAAGAGGCAAGAGGAGAACGAAAGGCTCTTTGAACGGCAGCTCAAATTGAGACGAGAGAAGGAAGCCATTACGATGAAAAAATTCGAGCTGCGGAAACAGAGGAAAATCGAAGTGGACCTCAAGAAAGAGGCCAAGATGGTTGTTACACCTACTTCGCTGGTAGACGACACACCGAGAGAACTAACGACGAGTGAAGAAGCGAGTGTCAACAGCGAAAGCAAGGACGACAACAACGAAGAGAGCGAACCAGTTGCTGAAGAAGTTGTAGTGACTTTCAGGCCTACAACTCCTAGCAACGTCAGCTTTGGGAAGAAACAAAGTTATGATCAGATCTACTACCACCCCGATCAACCTGTCGAAAAGTGCTTTGTTGCAAATACTGCTAGAAGAAGCTTAGCTAGAAAAGCTCTAAAGAGCGGAGGAGGCGCTCGTGCCAAAGATAATACTGCTTACTTGACGAACGGCACAGGTGTGAGAGGGAATGGTGCGAAACATTTTTTGCAGATAGATAACGCGGAGAACGAGGTGGTGGGGGAGCGGCCACGTACGCCAAGCATTTTGCGAAACAAACTCACTTCCCAGCAGGTAGATACAAATAACAGCAACGCCCTCGCACAACTGCGGCAAAAGAACGTTGGTGCCCGCAAAGGGAGTGGTAGGCCAAAGCGGAACAGCTCCTGAGCCCGTCGGGAAAGCCGATTGCCGATAATATATGGGTAAGAATTGGGCAATCGCCGGCAACAAAAAAAGAAATTGCATTGCGTACTGTAACAACAACAAACTGTTGCTTTTGCTTGCTATTTTTTACTGTTCTCTTCGCAAAATTAGAGTTCATCCCCATTGACCTCTTTTTCACCATCCTCAGCATTATCGTTCTCATCTTCGGCGTCCGCTTCATCGTCCGCGTCGTTCTCGTCCTCTTTCTCCTCCCCCTCTTCCTCTCCTTCCCCTTTCTCACCCTCACCCTCACCCTCACCCTCTCCCTCACCATCAACCTCCGTCTCGTTCTTTTTTGGCGGCTTGGGCTTGGGCTTTTTGCTCAGCTTGGTGACCAGCACGTCGACTGGTCTAGTAAGTGAAGCAAGGTCAGCGCTCTTGAAAGCAGGAGTTTCCCACGCATTCAGCTTGCTCTGTTCCTCGATTTTCCCCTCGAGTTCCTTCTCAACCTCGTCAACTTTATCGAAGACATCTTGCCTCTCCTCCTCTGTCACTTGGGGCATTTTCGCTTCCCACTTCTCCATCAGCGCGCGAATCTTAGACAGGCGCTCTTTGATCGCGGTGACAAACTTAGGACGGTCGGCGGCCTCGCTGACGCGGAAGTAGATGGCCTCAGCCGGCTCGCTGAGCTCCTCATATTTGGCGTTAAATTTATCAATGTCAGCGTCGTAGCCCTCGTCATCCATCCACTCCTGTTGCGCCTCGGCGAGTTTCAGAAGGGACTCCCTCTGCTCCTCGTTGGTGACCTTGGCGATCTCCTCCTCGTTGTCCATGAGCTGATTTTTCACGGCGTAGATGTAGGATTCGCACTTGTTCCTTGCCTCCTCGAGGTCAGCCCTCGCCTTGTCCCTCGCAGCGAGGGTGCGCAGCTTGGATCTCGACTTCTTCATCAGATCGTCAGTGTAGGGGGAGAGAGAAGCAGCATAATATGTGTTGATCTTCAAACTCTGTTTGTGAGTCTTGGTTCGCTTCTGCATCTCCATCTTGGTGGCGGTTTTCTTCTTCCTTTTCTTTTTGGGTTTGCTGCTTTTCTTGGACTTGGATTTGGATTTGGTGGACTTGGAGTCATCGTCGTTGCCATCCACGGTAGAATCAGCATTGTCAGCATCAGCATCGTCAGCATCAGCATCGTCAGCATCAGCGTCAGCGTCGTCTTTATCGACCTTCGACTCATCATCCTTGTCATCATCCTTGTCATCAACCTTGGCCTCTTTGCCATCCTTCCCCCCCTCCTCTATTGCTCCATCGTCTTCGCTTTCGTCTTCCTTGGAGACTGCGGCAGTCTCCTCCTCCTCCTCCTCCTGCTCTTCTGGCTCCTCATCTTCGTATTCGTCGAGCTCGTAGGTAACTTCGACCTCCTCCTCGATCTCTTCTTCGAGAACAGCGTGTGCGCTCACGAGACGGGTGATCCCACTTCCGCTCAGCTCGAACTGCATGCTGACCTTAGGCTTGCCGAGGTTCTTCTCGGCCATCTTCTTGGCGAAGGCCTTCACGCCCGTGACATTGTAGTTCACCAAGCTCTTCTCGGTGCCCTCAGGTAGGAGCGCGGAATCTTCGTAGCAGATTTCAACGCTAATGTCGCAGTCGTGCGTGAAGGCGATTTTCTTCGTCGTGCCAACCTTGCCGCTGGGCTTGAAGATAACTACCTGTTTTGCCCAGGGTTCATCGCTCTTTTCTCCATCAGCCTTGTCGTTCTCGCTGTCACCTTCGCCTTTGTCTTCCTTCTTCTTGTTCTTCCCAAACAGACCTCCAAGGAGACCCCCAGACGAGCCGCCTTCGCCGTCTTCCTCAGTGTCCTCCATCTCTGTGAGGCGCACGCCCACGGGGAAGACGTTAATGTCAGTCATGCCCACCTTGCGGACTCTGAAAGCGGTGGAAATGTTTGCGCCGTGGAAGGCAGCTCCAAGTGCCATCGACTCGTCAGAGTTGATGTGCATCCCGAGCTCCATATTGTTGATGTTCTTCTTGATCTTTTCCTGTACCCTCGGGACCCTCATTCCCCCGCCGATCATCTCCACATCATTGACGTCAGCGATGGTCATATTGGCCATGTCCAGGGCCATTTGGATGGGCTCTGTGGCGCGGTCAAAGAGACCCTCCTGCTTGCACAGCTCCTCGAATTTTTCGCGAGAAAGCTCGCTCTTGAAGTCCGTGTCGTCGTGGAGAGACTCGATGTAGATGGGGACATTCGTGTTGGCTGACAAGACCTCCTTCACCTTAGTCGCCTGCAGGCGGAGCTTGGTGGCAGCGCGGGGGAAGTCGAGAACGTTTCCTTTTCCCCACTTCTTGTTGAATTCGTCGGCCAGAAACTTTACGATGACGGCATCGAAGCGGCCGCCACCAAGCGTAGCATCCCACCCCTTTCCGAGAACTTCAAATCCACCGATCTTCTTCTCGTCTTTCCCGGATTTCACGGACCAGCTGTAGAACTTCACAATGGACACCTGGGTGCCCATTCCTCCCAAGTTGTAGAACATGACGACCTTGGGCTCCTCCTCGACCCTGTCCATGCCGTAGTGCAGAGCGGCAGCAGTGTTTTCCTATGATGATCGTGTACGTTTTTTAAGTGTGAGAGGTGTGTAACGTTGTTTGCAGCATTGTTTGCTGCGTTGGGTGTGCAGTTTTGTGTACAATTTGTGCTCACCTCAATTAGAGAAAGAACATTCAGGCCCCCCAAAGCGGCCGACTTGGTGAGCGAAACACGCTCCTGCTGAGTGTAAAACATCGGCACAGTGAGGACTGCATCTTGCTTCGGCTTCTTCCCCTTCGAAGGGGGAATGGGCTGCCCTGTCACTTCCTCAATGTAAGCCTTGGTGATCTCAGTAGAATACGACAGGAGCATGGCAGACAGCTCTTCAGGAGTGTAGTACTTGATCGGATCGCGCTCAATTTCTAGCATGACACGGGGAGCACCAGTAGCAATAGAAGTAGAATCACCACCTTCTCCGTCTTCCTCAGTGTCCTCGGAGGATTCCTCGAAATCCTCGTACAAACGCTCTTCCCCAGTTACGCTAAAGTGACGGTCAGCAATCTCCTTCACTCCCGGGTGCGAGGCAGAACGACCGAGCATCCTGTTAAAACTCGCGGCCGTCCTATGAATTCGATTGGCGGTTGCCCGGTTAGAATTGCGGTTGCTTACTGCAGAGCATTCCGGAATGGAAAAATTTAAACAAAACAATGAACTTCTGAAAAAGTGACAAGTGGCACTCTTGCATGAATGCAATACAATTGAACTCACCTCAAAGGCTTCCTTGCGATGAGCGAGCTCGCATCGCTACCATAAAAGCGGCTGCCCTCGTCGAAAAGAATCATGGTCTCGGTTTTCCTCTTGCTGTGAAGGTTTGTCACAATGGAGAGGGGCGAACCTCGGCGAACCAGGGCGATTTTTGTGTACAGCGACCCCATATCAATGCCGATGATCGACTGGGACCATGCCAACGCCAGCAAGAGAGAAAAAGTCACGTACAGGAGAAGGGCAGACGACATAGTGCGAGTTGTGAGGCTTGAGGGGGACAAACAGTGGAGAGCCAGCAAAAGACGATGCGGATGTTTATTCTAGGGATGTCGATTTTGAGAGAGTGAAAAGTGTTCGAGACGGAGACAAATTTGTCACTTGCGTGGCGTGGGTTCCCGGAAAACAATTATATATATTTTCTCGTAAGAGCATTTATTGTCCCCATGGCGACCTCGGTCGGACTCGAGGCGTCCGGGCGTCCGGCGTCCGGGCCCAGCACGTGCCACGGACGGGCCACAATTAGAGTCTGCAACTTGATCCAAAATATCCAGAACGACAACTCTCCGATTTTATCATCACATTCACGTTTGTTGGTCGATTGGGAGTTTTTTTAATTGAAAATTGTAGTTTGTTTTTGTGTCTCCTTTAAGACGAATTTTTAGGAAGGAATTTAACTCCTCCCTATTGGTGATGGAATCAGCAATGGCCGTAGACACTACGCCTCCACCGCAATCACCGCCATTAGCAACAGCAGAACTGCCCCTTCCTCGTTGGGATGCCAAGTGATGAACCTGGGACCCATTTCTGTGAATTCAAGGAGAAATACCACGGAGACCCTCTGGATAATGATACATACAAAACAGTAAGTGAGCCCTGAATTGCTTGTGCGCTCGACCCGTTCTCTGCCATTTCATGTAATTGCGCGCATGCACTCATGTGGCACACTATTGTAGTCGACATTCTTTGGTTTTTTGTGGATGTATTTTTTCATGATTTTTCATGACTTGCTTGGGTGCTTGATTCCCCCGCTGATTTCTGCTCATGTCCTCACTTCCTTCTACCTTTATACAATCGACTCACCCCTTACGCGCTCACTATCGTACTCAGGAAAAAGTAAGAGACG
>Ga0209714_1002009_pt1 | contig 10576 bp, 10 predicted proteins | sample COGITO_mtgs_1104_5_FD_185517 | JGI IMG/M metagenome (GOLD analysis project Ga0209714, IMG submission 185517) | Pelagic marine microbial communities from North Sea - COGITO_mtgs_110414 (SPAdes) (version 2) | ecosystem: Environmental > Aquatic > Marine > Epipelagic ...
AGATAATATCGTTCACAAAAATCAATTTATAAAATTGAAATGATTTAAATATAGATGTTGTAATTAATCTAGTTAAATAGAAGGGCACACTTAGTATCAATATAAACAAAACCTTAGATGACTGAAAATAAGCAGAACCATAAACTGTAGCTATCAAAGAGTCAGATATATAAAAAAATAAAAATCCAAAAAAGACCAGTAATAAAAAATTAATGACAGGTAGAATGCAGATAACTTGTTTTATGTAAAGTTTTTTAATTCTACTAAATTTAAGTATCAACAAATTTTCAACTGATTGAATTAAAATAATCATACTTTTTGGTATTGCTGATCCAATTAAATAAAAAGCTAAAACTTTAGGTGAAAAAAAAGTTATAAGGAAAATTTGATCTAATCTTTCAGATAATATTCTTATAGTTGAATTAGAATGATAGCTAAGGCTATTTATTATTAATTTTTTAGGATTTAATTTATTTTTATTTTTTTTTAATAAATGTTTTTTTTTATTTAATAAAAAAACTAAATAAAAAAAGGTTATTATTGTGGAGGTAACAAAAAAAACAAAAGCTTTTTCAGCTGTAAGATTTTGATATGTAAATAGTAGAAATAATAAGAATAATATATGTGGCGAAAGTCTAAATTTATTCCATAGATTATAATCAATTTTTAATATTAGGGATCCTAAAGTTACTGATAAAAAATTAAATAAAGAATATGCGATTGAAAAAAATAATAATAATAATGATAATTCTAAAAAATTTTTTAAATTAAATAACTGAACTAAAATAAAGAAAATTATAATATACAAGACCAAAGATATTGGAAGAATTTTAAATGGTAATAATAAAACATTTAAACTTAATTTTTTTTTAACTGCCACTATTAAAGATTGATCTATAGAAATAGTAGAAATTATTGCTGATAAAGAAATAATAGTAATCAAAATTCCATAAATCCCTCTTTCATCTACTGTAAGAAGTCTTGCAAGCAGAATACTGCCAATAAAACCAATAATTCCTATTAAAATACTTACAGATAGTGATTTAGAAACTGAACCTATTATTTTTTTATGCATTATTTTCAAGAATACTAGTTTTTTTTATGAATAAAAAGTCACTCTGAATTTTTTTTCCAAAACTATTTATCGATGTATTTAACTCATCTTTAAGATAAAAGTTTCTATTTTCTAAATACTCTTTTATTTCATGAAAAAGTGGCTGACCTTCATAAAGTTCAATATATGAGCATTCGACATAAACATATTTAATTAAATTTAAATTTATTCCTTTTAAAATCTCTAGTTCATAGCCTTGTGTATCTATTTTTAAAAAGATTGGTTTTTTAACTTCTGTTAGATTAATAATTTCTTCAATCTTAACAATTTTAATTTTTTCTTTTCTTACATAAAATGTTGATGGATACAAATTTTTTTGATTATTTGTAATATTCAAAATTGAAGATGAGTCATTTTCGTTTGAAACATTTATTTCAGTAATCTCACTTTTAGAGCCACAAGCGAATTGAAACATCTTTATGTTTTCAAAACCTTTAAATACTTTTTGTAAGGTTTCAAATGGTGCTTTTTGTGGTTCAAAACATATTATAGTTGAATTTGGATATATCTTATTTGCCATCATAGCAAACTGACCTTTGTTGGCACCAATATCAATAAATGTTTCGATCTCTAAACTTTTAATTATTTTTTTATGCTCTATGGTTGGAGCTAGCCTGTATTTAATCAAAGATTTTAACCAAAATAAATCAAAGCTAAAAATTATGGTGAGTAATTTTTTTATTCTTAAAATAAACATATTTTTTATTATTAAACAGTTTTTCTCATTCGATTCCAAATTATTATTGGGAGGGCATAGAAAAGAAATATTTTTAAAAAACCTATACCACCATCTCTAAACCACATAATTAAAACTGGTAATTGTACAGTGTATAAAAAAACATACACAGCATCTTGGTAGTTTTTTGTTAGACCAATAAATAATTTTGTACAAAAATAGCCTGTTAGTGTCATCATAACCATTATTCCAAAATAACCAAAGGACATCCATCCATCACCTATTAATGAGGTTGTTAAAACATTGAAATTACCATAATCATTTAAATTGAAAAGTTGCACTGGTGACCCAATAGGTTTGCTTTTCCAAAACATTCTTGGAATAGGTTCAGTAAAAAATTGCAAGTATTGGGTAAAATAAGTGTAGGTTTTTGTCGCTTCAGGAACAATTTTTGTAATAAAACTTAAACTTTCAAAATTAGCAATATCTAAATTATCATAATTAGAAAAACCCCCACCACTTATAGCTCTTGTTCTTCCAACAAATTGAAATAGAGCTGCAATTCCCAAACTTAACATTAAAAAAATTTTTTTTTTTTCAATATTGTAAATTAAAAATAACAGACCCAATGTTACTAATACCAAAATAAATGAAAATCTAGACCACCCATAGTCTATTCTAATATAAAGATAAATCATTAGTGGTATTGATGACAATATTGAAAACTTTTTTAAAAAAAAGAATAATAACAACAAAGATCCAAAAGCAATATTTGAAAAAAAATAATAACCACTACTTTGCTCAAAAACTCTCACAGCAAAAACATTATTTTGATTAGTAAATTCATGAATAGCATTAATGTTGATCAGTGAATGGATCCCAAAAGGAGCAATAACTAAAAATAATATTATTAATGTGTGATAGTCGTATTTATGAGGTTTAAATGATTTAAAGGATGTATTTCGTAAAAAATGATAATCTATTATTTCATTTTTTAAACATAAATATGACCCTAAATATAAAAAAAATAATCCTATCATCGATATAAAGATTGTAGAATTAAAATTTGCAGCATCCAATTTAAATTCCATGTATTGATAACCGAAATTAAAGCCAGCGTAATATATTAAATAAGGCTTTAAAACAAAACTGATAGAATGGAATACAAGGTATATAAAAATAGGAGAAATAAGCAAAGCTTCACCAAATAATTTATAAAATCTAAAAAAAATAAATAAAAAAAAGATTAGATTGAAATGTATAAAAAATTCCATAAATAGATTTAGTTTTTAATTAAAATTTTTTTAGTTATTTTTGCTATATTATCATGATAACTAGACCATTTGTTATTATCATATTGATTAATTATATTTTTACTCATTTTTGTAATTAAATTTTTATCTTTAAGAATTTTATTTAATAAGTTTTTTAATTGACTCTTTGAATTAGATTTAATTTCAAAATTTCCTATACCCTTTATATTATGTCCAGATTCTGGTGTAGTGATTACTGGTAGTCCTGATCCAATTGACTCATATATTGTAAGAGCACTACCCTCAAAATGAGTAGGAAAACAAAACGCATGGCTAGAATAGAAATATTTCTTTAATTCGTATCTAGGCAAATGATTGATAATACTTATATTTTTAGGTAATTTCTTTCTATCTATTTCTAAAAAGTAATTACCAATCATTGTTAAATTAACTTTTTCTGGAGAAAAATCTTTCACTACATTAATAAGTATGTCCGCGCCTTTTCTTGTATTTATTTGCCCAACAAAAAGTAACTCTAATGGTTCATTTTTTAAAATCTTTCTAATTTTTAAATCTTTTTTTAAAAATAGTTTTTCATTAAAACCATAATTTTGAATAATAATTTTTTTAGATGGAACCCCATGTTTAAGTAGGGTTTTAGCAACAAATTTTGAACCAACAATTATTTTATCAGCAATTTTTATTTCCGCAAGTTGCCTGGATATAATATTATCTGTAATGCCATAATTTAAATTCCCATATGGATCAAATTTATTTTTTACTTTTTCTAATTCTAAAATATGACCTATACTTAAATCTAAAATAACAAATATATTTTTGGATTTAGCATATTCAAACACTTTTAAGGAGTAATTATTATATCCCCAAACTAGTTTTATTTTTTTTTTACCAATATCTTTAATAACTTTATTTGAAAAATAATTGTATCCGATGTCTCCAAAACGATAACTCAAATGTAGTTTAAATAAATGTTTAACTATAGCTTCTATCCAATCATATAACCCAAATAGTTTTACTTGCTTTTTATTAACATATTGATTTGATTTTGTTGCGAGTTTTTTTGATATAAACTTAGGTAAGATTTTTTCCAAGTTATATGGAAATTGATTTTTAATTAAAAATCTAGTTGTAGCAAAAGTATTAAGTAGTGCATTTTTTTGAAGACCAATGCATGTTTCGGAGGCGTGTTGTAAAGATATATGAAATAAGTATACTTTGCTCATTTCTGTGTATACCACAATATTTATATAATATAAGTTATAATGAGTTATGAAAAAAATATTTGAATATTTTATAAAAAAACCGTTTTTAAAATCACTTTTTCTTATAACTACAAAACAACCAAAAAATATATACTGTTTTTTTTTTAATTTTTATACTTTAATAAATCTAAGCAAGGCAAAGATTTTTTTAAAGGATGGTTTTTTTTTCATAAAAGATTCTAATTGGAGATTCTCCAATAGACATATTGGTTTAATGACTTATTTTAAGGGTTTAAAGAATAGAGGGAAGAAGCTTTATTCTATTTACCTTCTCAAAAATATCAATTTTGAAATTAATGATACAATTATTGATATTGGAGCAAACAATGGTGATTTTTTCTTATGTTTTGATAACAAGATAAATTATTATGGTATAGAGCCGTCTCCAACAATTTTTGAAAATCTTTCATATAATATTAAAAATCAAAATTTATTAAATATAGCCTTGTGGAAAACTGAGGAAAAAGTAATGAAATTTTTTCTAAAAGATGAATTTGGAGATAGTTCTCTTATTCCTATGGAAAATTACACAAAAGAAATAACTGTAAAAACAAAAACTTTAGATAGTCTTATTGACAAAATTCAAACAAAAATAAAATTAATTAAATTAGAAGCTGAAGGAGCAGAACCAGAAATTTTAGAAGGATTAAATAAAAATCTAAATAGAGTTGAGTATATTACGATTGATGCTGGTTATGAAAGAGGAATGAGTCAAGAGTCAACATTAGTAAAATGTACCAATTATTTATTAAGCAATAATTTTGAATTAGTAGATTTTGACTCAAAAAGCAAAAGAGTTATCATTTTATTTAAGAATAATTTTATTCAATAAATTTATCTTTTACCAGTCAGTAGGATTAATTTTTTTCCAATTGTTAAAAGATTTATTTAAATTATATGTAAATACATAATTTTTCTTTATTAAATATTTAGGAACAATGTTGTTTGATCTAAATAACTTGATCAAACGATAATAGCTAAATGAATTATTTTGTTTAAATATTCTTGTAAAACATAAACTAATAAAAAGTAAGATATTAATCATGAACTTTGGAATAGTAAAAAAGGATCCCGTGTAATTAAAAATATTTGATATTTCTTTAGCATAGTTTTCTAAAGTAGGGCACGGAAATAACGTTGCATTAAATAAAGCAAAATTTGAATCTTTTTTATTTAATTGATTTTGATTTACAAAAATTAAAATATTTATTAATTCTTTGATGTAAATACCACCTTTTTTGATGTCTTTATTACCCATATAAAAAAATATTTTTTTTTTTATAAATTTTACAAGTCTTGTTACGTTTCCTTTTTCTCCGGGGCCATAAACAACACCTGGTCTACAAATTGCTAAAATATTATTTTCTGGTGATTTATCTCTCCATTTAATATGAATTTCCTCAGCCAATAGTTTCGATTTACCATAAGGAGTTGTGGGCTTAGTTATAGTATCTTCATTTTTATCATGTTCTCCTTGACCATAAACAGCAATACTGCTGGTAAATACAATATCATTACAATTATTAACTTCTGCAAAATTACATATATTTTTTGCTCCTTTTATATTTGTATCAAAATACTCATTTGGTTGATGTCCAGGCTCTCTATGTATTGCAGCAAAATTTAATATAGTCTTTATATCCTCGCTAATTTTAATATCTTTTAAATCTACTCTTATGTCTCTTTCTATAAAATGAACTTTAGTAGTATTTATTAATTGCAGGTATTTTTTTTTACAATATTCATCAGTAGGTTTTTTAATATCTATTAAATATAATTTATCGTATAAATTTAGTTCAATTGCTCTTTCAGCATAAAATAAACCAATAAAACCACATCCACCAAAAATTACAGCACAATTCATAATTAAGTTATTTCTTTAAAAATTTTTTCAAATTTATTTGTTATTTTTTTTATATCAAAGTTTTTTTCAGCATATTTTCTACTATTTTTTCCCATTTGTAATTTTAATTTTTTATTATTCTTTAAATTTGTCAAAAAGGAATTTAATTCTTTAAGATTATTTGGTGCAAATACTTTTCCTGCTTTTGCCTTTAATATAGTTTTACAGGCCAAATTTTCTTTTGGAGCAGATAAAATGATAGGTTTACCTGCGCATAAATAATTCAAAATTTTAGATGGAACTGAAAAATTGCTAGCTTCTTTATTTAGCATTGCTAAAAAAACATCTGCACAATTAAGCACTTTATTAAAAACATTAAATGGTTGCAAAGATAAAAGTTTAATATTTTTGGGCAAATGGTTTATTTTCTTTAAATCATCATAACCTGAGCCAGCAGCAGATATCAAGAACTCTATATCAGAGTTTTTTTGTGCCATATTGATAATTAAATTCGGGTTATGCTTTAAACCCAAAGTGCCCGTATAAACTACTCTAAATTTTTTTTTTAATTTAAGTTTTTTAAGGAAAACTAAGTTTAATTTTTTAATTTTAATTTTTTTTAAATTCCCCCAATTCGGTATAAAAAAAATCTTTTTTGTTTTTATATTCCACTCTAAAAGGATTTTTTTAAAATCTTGTGAAATTATAATTAATCCATTTGAAAGTTTTACTTGTCTTTTTTCAAAAAATTTAAATAAATAACCCACAAAAAATGAAAGAAAAAAGGATTTTTTTTTTAATGTTTGTTCAACTGCAATCGAATAAAAATCTTGTATCCACATTATAAATTTTGCATTATTTTGATTTGCTGCGGTGATTATGCTCTGTTGTGCAAATGTTGGACAATTAGCTGATATTATAAAATTTGGTTTAAGTTTATTGATTTTTTTTTTAACTTCTAGGCCATATATTATGTCTTTAAAAAATCTTAAGAAAAAATTTTTTTTATCATAATTTATGTGTTTTCCAACACTCATAAGTTTTAAATTTTTATTTTTACCAATATTAAAATCAGATTTTGGTCCTGGATCATTAGCAAAAAAAATATGGTATACCATCATTTTTTTTGAAAGTTCTTTCGAAAGCTCAAAAGTAAATGGGTGTCCCGCATAATCATGAACAATAATTCTCTGCATTAGAAAGTTATATTAAATTTTCTTAGTTAATTAAAGGTAAATGAATTCATAATTTTTATCCAAATATTTAATAATGAAAGAACCAAAAAGTTTAGCAAATCTTTTTGTAATAAGTGAATTAAAAATAAAATTAATTCAATGAGAATTTTTAACAATAGAAATTATCTACTCTTCTTTAATTCTAAAAAAAACAAATACGTATTAAAAATCCATAAAAATAATCTATTTTGTAAAAATATTTCAAAATGATATATACTGATTGCATTATGATTTTAAGAATCGTTTTACTATTTTTCTTTGTTTCGGGGTGTGTAAATTCCACAGGTTTTAAAGGTGAGCCTAAGGGAAATGATCCAAAAAAAATAGGCATAAAACAAAGAGGTGTTGCTTTAAAATTCTATGATTTAAATAAGATTAACACAGCATCACTCCCAAAATTTGAGGATATACAAAAAAAGCAAGATAAAAAATTAATCCGATTAATAGGTGAAAACAAGTATTATTACTCTATAGGTGCTGGTGATGTTATAAATATATCAATTACAGATATCGACGATATTGATGGTTCTTATACCATTAGTCCAACAGGCGATGTAACAATTCCCTATGTTGGTCAAGTTCTAATAAATGATAAAACTAAAGAAGAAACTCAAGAGTTTATAAACAATGTTTTGAAAGGTTTTTATCAAGAACCAGAAACTATTGTTAAAATTGAACAATATAACGGCGCTTATATTTATATCATTGGAGCAATAAATCGTCCTTTATCAATTCTACTTTCAGAAAAATCTGAAAATGATTACTATTAGGCAGTTTTAATAATAACTTATTAAATTGTTAAGAAGTTTTATTTAATAGATTTTTTTTATTAAAAAACCTATTTATTGACATCTATTTATTTGAGGCATATTCAACTAATATTATTTTATGGATATTTTTTTACCAATTGCAGAAGTCTCAGTTAACATTTTAGCTATCCTTTCATTAAGTGGAGTGGTTGGAATTCTTTCAGGATTATTTGGTGTTGGTGGTGGTTTTTTAATGACACCTTTTTTAATATTCTTAGGTGTTCCCCCAACTTATGCAGTTGCAAATGAAGCTAATAATATTTTAGCAACATCAGTTTCAGGATCAACAACTCATTATTTAAAAAATACACTTGATTACAAAATGGGCTTCATGATTGTAATAGGTGGATCTATTGGAACATTACTGGGGATTTGGACTTTTTCTTATTTTAAAGGAACTGGAAAAATTGACATCGTCATTTCACTAGCCTACATGTACATCTTAGCTATTATTGGTACGGCAATGTTAATTGAAGGTTTGGGTGAAATAGATAAAGCTAGAAAAAAAATTATTACTAAAAAAAAATTACACGTTCATTATTGGATACACGGACTTCCACTAAGAATGCGATTTCAAAAATCAAAATTATATGAAAGTGCTTTTACACCTATAATTATTGGTTTAATCGTAGGGTTTATAGCTGCGATTATGGGAATTGGTGGGGCATTTATTTTAGTACCAGCAATGATTTATATAATAGGGATGCCAACAAGATTAATTCCAGGCACATCTTTATTTGTAACTATTTTTGTTAGTGTCATTGTAACTTTTTTACATGCATTTAATTATGGATCGATTGATTTAATTTTAGTTGCCATGTTAGTAATTGGATCAATTATAGGTGTTCAGGTTGGACAAAAATTAGGTGAGTCAATTGATAGTACAGGGATAAAAACTTTGCTGGCAGTTTTATTATTAGCTGTTGGTATAGCAATCGCTTATGATACTTTCTTTGCAGAGCACGCCACTAATGAAGTAGTAAAAATTGATGTGAATAAATTAAACCCATTATCAATGTTCATTAAAAAATTATCTTTAGAGATGCCTATTTTATATGGGTTATTTTCAATCGTTTTTGCTGTAGTCCTTGGAGTTGGAGCAGCTTTTATTAGACGGTTTTTTTCAAATTTAAGAAAAAAATATTCACTAAAAAAAGTTTAGTAAAAGAATTTTTTATAGAAAACTCTAGAATTTTTTATAATTAACAATAAAAATTTATAAAAAATCACACCTAAACCAATTCCAATATTATTATAAAATAAGTCGTAGTATGAAAACGTTCTAGCTGTAAATAGTTGCAAGAATTCAATCAGTGTTGTTAGGGCAAAGATAATTGACAGAGATAAGAGAAATTTCTTCTTACTCATAATGAGCAAAGTTATTATTGTTAGAATTGAATTTAAGTAGATATGACCAAAGTTATCACCACCCAAAACTTCTGTAAATAAATTACGAGGAAATAGCATAAATATTATGTAAAAAATAAATAATAATAAAAATAAGATTACTTTGTAAAAATTTATCATTAATTAATATTTTTTATGAATAATTATCTAAAATAACTTTTTTACTTTCTTCACTAAAAAAATCATAGTTTAATATAAAATATTTTTTTAACTCTAAATTTCTACTAGAATTATTTTTTGTTAAAAAAAATAAATTGATAAAAGATTTTTCAAATTCCAGATTTTTTGATTTTGAATAATTATTGATTATCAATTTTTTATTCCAAAAATTTATATTGAGTAAATTTCTATTGGTATTTTTATTCAAAAATAGATTAATTTCATTTATGTTGGATGAGTTTAAAAGTGACAACTTTTCCAAATAAATAGGAAAATTCAAAGAATAGGTATAATCGTAAGGCATTAATCGCCATAATTTATATTTTAGTGATTTAATAGGATTAAATAATATAGTTAGAGAAATTAGATTGTATAAAATTAGTATTATAAAAAAGTATTTTAAAAAAAATTTATAATGAAGAATATTCATAACAAAAATACATTAAATTATTTTAGTTGTTTTATCAAAATAATATTATTTTTATCGATCACCTCAATTACCTTCGCGAATGAAAATAAGATAGGTTCTGTAACAGAGTTAAATGGAGCTATGGTTGCTATCAATGACAAACTAGAAGAAAGAGATTTATTAATCCATGATCCAATTTTTTTAAATGAAGAAATATTTGTAACCCAAGGCTCATCAGCAACTATTCAGTTTAATGATAGCACAGCTATTATTATGAAAGAACTTACATCAATAAATGTAAGTGAATTTGAAAATTCAAAAAATAATCCAAAATTAAAAGCTGAGTTATTGAAAGGAAAAATAGTAATTGAATCTGGATCGATTGCCA
>Ga0209714_1002011_pt1 | contig 10561 bp, 6 predicted proteins | sample COGITO_mtgs_1104_5_FD_185517 | JGI IMG/M metagenome (GOLD analysis project Ga0209714, IMG submission 185517) | Pelagic marine microbial communities from North Sea - COGITO_mtgs_110414 (SPAdes) (version 2) | ecosystem: Environmental > Aquatic > Marine > Epipelagic ...
TTTGTTCTTCTGTGCTCACCCTTTTCTCTCCCTTCTTTCCTCAAATCATATTACAGTAAGGGTAAAGGATCGGTTTTCCGTTCCCACACGCACACGCGTAAAGGCGCGGCGAAGCACCGAACCGCGGACTTTGCCGAAAGACACGGGTACATCAAAGGCGTCGTGACGGACATCATCCACGACCCGGGACGCGGCGCGCCGTTGGCAAAGGTTACTTTTCGCAACACGAGACGCTACGCGCACCAAAAGGAATTGTTTGTCGCGGCGGAAGGCACGTACACCGGTCAATTCATCTACGCCGGTAAAAAGGCGCAGTTGGTTGTCGGTAACATCATGCCGGTGTCCGCCATGCCGGAAGGTTCGATCATTTGCAACGTCGAATCCAAACTCGGCGACAGAGGAGTGTTAGCCAAGGCTTCTGGCGAATACTGCATCTTGATCTCCCACAACTTGGAGACTGGATTTTCTAGAATTAAATTGCCGTCTGGCGCGAAAAAGACGATTCCGAGTGGGTGCAGAGCGACCGTTGGTCAAATCTCTGGCGGTGGTAGATGCGATAAGCCCTTGTTGAAGGCGGGTACCGCGTACCACAAGTACAGAGTGAAACGCAACTCGTGGCCGAAGGTGAGAGGTGTTGCGATGAACCCAGTAGAGCATCCCCACGGTGGTGGTAACCACCAGCACATTGGTCACTCCTCGACTGTTCGTGGTGACGCGCCGGCGGGTAAGAAGGTTGGTCTTATCGCCGCGAGAAGAACCGGTAGACTCCGCGGCGTGGCCGGTATTCTCGCCGCCAAGGCCAAGGAAGGCGGCAAGGATTAAAAGCTTTTGTTTGTCGATTATCTTGATGGTAAAGAAGATGTATCTTAAAGACACAAAGAGAGAGAAAGAGAGAGAGAGAGAGAAATAGATTTTGGAATTATTTTCAATTTAGCCCTTATTACATTTTTGACTTTGTTGTCGCGCGCTCGCGCGCGCGCTTTCTCCTTTTCCTCCTTTTCCTTGCAAACGTTAATTACCGGATCTCGAGTCGAGTTTATACACTCCCGTGCGTCGTTCGGCAGTCCGTTTTGCTACATTGACTTCAGAAGACTCCGGTTTTACGCTCTCTTTTTCTCGGTATTCTTACGTATTCGTACCTACAGAGTTCTCTTATATAAAATTTGAGCCCAAAGTGTCTTCGATATTTTTCTTCTCAAAAACATCTCGAGAAAAATCTCGAAATCGAAACTTTTTTGTCCTTTTTTTTATGTTTTGCGGCGGTTTCTTCCATACGTCACTCTTTTTTAAATCGTTTGCGCGCGTGCTATTATCTGTCTGCACAGACGACTACGCGGTATCGATTACCTTAAAAACGATCGATTCGAACGCAAGAGGTACGTTTATTCAAGTGTACTCGAAAATCTTTCGGGAGTACGAGTCGCGAGAAGGCACATTTGATCGTACTTCTTCTTCGCGTTTTGAATAAAAATATAATAATAACGAACGTGGTGTGTGGTTTCTTGCCCTTTGCGACATCAAAAGCCAGCTCGACTAAAAATTGAGCAAATTCAACGCGCGCGTACACGAACGCGCGATCGAGAAAAGTCCGATTTCTTTCGAGAAACGAATCGAACGAGGTTTTATCTGCGACATTCATCGCTGAGATCAAACTTTTTGCAAGAGAGAGCTCTTTGGTACGCGCGACAACGATTCAATTTCATCTCGTCTGTCCGCATTAATAAAAAACAACGGGAGAAATAAATATTTCTGCGCTCTTTAATCCAGCGAAGAAAAGAAAAAATGAAGCGCGGTGGAGAAAAAGGAGCGCCGACGAGTCGCCACGAGGCGCAGGAAAAAGCAAAGTTGATGCGAAGTCAAAACCGGAAATACGCGCAGAGCGCGAAAATGCACGAAGACGGTGAACATCGCGTTCGCGCGGTGATGGCGACGACGGCGGACGACGACGACGGAGAGAAAGAAAAGAAAAACCAAGAAGTCGTCGTCGAAGCGAATTTGAACCAACAGAGAGAGCAACAACCTCCTCTGAAAGAAGAAGAAGAAGGAAAAGGAGTGAACGACGACGTCGACGAGCAAGCCGAGGAGGAGGAAAAGGAGGACAAAAAAAAGCAAAAAGAAGAGGAGGATAAAAATATCAACAACAACAACAACAACAACACGAGCGAAGAAGACGCGACGAAAGAAGAAAACGAACGGGTGAAAGAAGGAGACGAGGCGGAAGAAGAAGAAGAAACGAAAGAAGAGCGGGAGATAAAGACGGAAGAGCGGGAAGGCGACGCCGCCGAGGCCGCGGAAGAAGGAGAGAAGCCGCGAGCGGGGGAGGGAGGAGAAGAAGAAGAAGAAGAAGGCGACGATACTAATAATAGAAAAGAGGAAACGCCGGCGACGATTTCAAACACCGCGAATAGTTGCGGGGAAGACATCACGAGAGCCGCGGCGGAGGCGGCGCAGCAAGCGGCTGCGCAGGCGGCCAATCAAGCCGCCGCCGAGAAGCACGCGGCGCACATCGGGAATCCTTTTTTGATGATGCATAACCAGAAGCAGCAGTTTTTAGATCCCTCGTCGATGCAACAGCAGCAGCAAAACGTTGGTGGTATAAATGGCGTGTTACCTCCGATGCCGATGGAGTATCAAAACGCTATTTTAGCGCAGCAAATGATGCAGCAACAACAGCAGCAGCAGCAAAACGCCGAGCCGCCCGGACCGGCGAATAGCAACAGTACTAACAACGATCCAGCGGCGGCAGCGATGGCACATATGATTAACGGTGGCAATGGCAATGTACAGATGGTACCGCATCAACAATTAGCTATGGCGCAGATGATGCAAGCGATGATGGCGCAGCAACAGATGGCGGCGATGTTTCAAATGCAACAACAACAACAAGGCGGAGGCGACCAACAACAGTTCAACCCGATAGCGGCGGCACTTAGCATGGGTATGCTCCCTCCAATGCCACCGGCTATGTTTGATAACAACGGCAACGGTATTTCCCCGGAGATTGCGTATCAACTGATGATGCAGCAGCAACTGCAGCAACAGCAACACGGCATGATGGGGATGTACGGAGGTATGGGTGGCGTGCCCTTTCAACAGCATCAACTGGGCGGGCAAGAGTTTATGAACGCGCATCAAAACCAAGCCATGTTAGCCAATCAAATAAATGTCAACAACAATAGCAATAGCAACACGCCAAACGGAATCGGGATGATGAAACCATCGGCGCTTAAATCGAGAGGACCAAAAGTTCAATACGACGACGTCGATATCATGTATCGCAAGCGCGGACGTCCTCTGGGCTCGAAAAACGCCACGACGAAAGATTCGTTCAAGAACGTTCCAAAAGGTAAACGTACGAAACGCGTCGCGAAAGGTAACACCACCACCAACGGTAATGGTGTCGTCGCAAGAGGTGGTGGAGTCCAAAAAGTTGCGAACGTGAAAGGTAAGAAAGCCACCGCCGAAAAGAAAAAGAACGGGAAGAATGCGAGCAACAATAATAATTCTGTTCCGAACGGGGATGATTTGCAGGAGTACTACGACGTCTTAACTTCGCTCAAGAACTCCATAACTTGTTAGATGTGTGTTTCATTGTGAACTATATAATATATACGCTGATTTATCTGTAACTTTCTCGTGAAAAAACTGTATCTTTTTGGCTTCCGCTGTCGCGTCATCTATTTAATCTTCTCCCTCTATTCACTCACTAATGCTGCTTATACTACTACTACGACTACTACGACTACTGCAACTGTGACTACGCAATCATCGCGGTGATTTTCATAGCCCAGGCGAAAAAGAGAATTACAAATGCCGTAACAATCACGAACATTGAAAATAACTCGGCGTCGCCTCTTCTCTCCGAAGACAAAGGCGACGCCCCAATACCTCACTCGTTCGTCTCCTTATTCTCCTCTTTTCTCTTCCTCTCTTCCTCTTCCATCGCATCGATTAATTCCGCGAACACTTTCCTAAACTGCGCGTTTCTCACCAGCCAGGCGACGCTTTCTTTCGCCAACTTTTTCTTTTCCTGTTCGCTCGTTCGAATACTTCCGGCAGTTATCTCGTTGTCCGCCATGAAGCTCTGAATCCCTTTCAAAATGCTCGACACCGACCACATGGGGTTCCACGTTTCCGGGTGATAATCCGACATGGACATGCATATTTTCTTCCCCGGTTCGAACCGCCCAGACGGCGTGGACATGATGATGCCGGGTGGTTTAAACGGGTAATCTTTCGGGAAAAGAATTTTGCCCAAGTATTTTCCTTTGTCGTAAGCGGTGTCTTTCGGTCCGTCGATGAGGAAGTACCAATCGAGAATATTGGTGGAGGAGGACGGTTTGGCAACGATGCCGGGTTCGGGAGATTTGAGGAGGAGTTTGAGTTCTTTTTGGAGGCGGAGAGTGGCGGCCATTTGCTCGGTTGATATGTTCGTGCGTGTTTGTGTGTGCTGCGCGGATTTTCAATGAAGTGACTTTCTCTAATTTTTTCGAATACTACGAGTTCATATTTCTATGAACGTTGAAATGCCAAATGCTACAATGGTTTGCTACTATCTCATTCTGATGAGCTCAACTTCCTGGTCAACCATCTCGCGCCGCGTTCGCTTAAATCTTGCGTTTCGGCTTCTCGTATGGCGTGAAGACCAAAGCCGGTTTCGTCTTTTCGCAAAGCGTCGACCGAGTCGTATTTTTCGATGAGTTTACGCATGCGAGTGTATTCGTAGCCGAAGTGTTTGTGGACGTAGTACGCAAAAGCAGGGAAGAACTTCTCGAAGATTGCGCGACGGAGCGGTTTTGACGTCCATTTCCACGAGACGTGGTCGATGCCAGGGAAGCCAAGGTCGTGGAGCATCGTGCGCATTTTATTGTCCAATTCGCACCACCGGCGATCCGCCTGAACGCGAAATAACAAAGCTCTTGAGAGTTTCTTGTACCACAAGTAATACTCATCTGGCTGTATTTCAATCTCTTCAAGTTTTTCTATGATCGTAAGTTACTCCTGAGGACACGAGGAAGGATCGTACTCGTTCTTTCTCTCGGCTTCGTTCATATCAAACTCAACTTTCTCTTCGACTTTCGGAGAAGCCGGCGGCGAAGGCTCATCACTATTATCTTCTTCTTCATCTTCATCGTCATCATATTCGGTATAAGACGAGGGTGATGCTATATCATTATTGGCATTGTCGGCGTCGTCGTGAACACACACGATATCCTCACTCTCCCCATCGGCGTCATCTTCCTTTAATTCAGCATTCCGTTCGATATCCGTCGCGACATCGAAATCGCACGATGTAGCCGTAACTAACGAAGGCCATTTACACACGACGTCATCGATGCGTCGCGAAGCAGGATGATAACCACTCGGCGTTTTTCTTGCCTTACTCAAGACATCGCGTAACGCGAGACAGTCTCTCCCAATCTCGTTCGAATCGGCGACGATAAACTCGTGTCTCTGCGAACGCGTCAGCGCGACGTTCAAACGCTCCCTCGTCGTGAACGAATTTGATCCTTTAAATGCTCCACAAAGCGTCAATATAATAACCTTCTTCTCTTGGCCTTGAAACGCGTCTACTGTGGAAACTTGAATTTCGCCATCCTCTTCCTCGTCCAATTCTGATGGCGCGAGGATATCCGCAGTGGTAGTCGCACCGACGCGCATTCTTACTAAATACGAGTTCACGCAATCCACCTGCGCGCGATAAAACGCAATAATACCAACATCTTTTGGTTTCAATCCGCGGTTTAGAAGCTCGCGCGCGATAACAGCACACCCGCGCGCCTCGGAAGCGTTGAATTTCGACTGGCCTCCTCGCTCTTCTCGCGCGTTTTCGCCGTGCGTGTCGAAAAAAACCAAAGGAGGTACTCCTTCGAGTAACGCTCCGCGGTCGCTCGCCGAAACGCCATCCAACAATTTGTTCTCATAAAAATGTGCGTTCGGGACTTCGCTCAAGAGCGGATGCATTCGATATTGTGTTCGCAACAGCGTCACGGGTAGCCCAAGTTTCGCAAGTCGCACGAATAACGTGGGTTGTTGCTCAGAAATCGTCGGATATTCCAAGTTGCTTTCTAAAACCGGCGGTAACTGCTTCGGATCTCCAACCGCTATCAAATGTTTCACGCCGAACCGAGCTAACGGCAAAAGGCTGCATATCTCAGTCATTTGCGAGCACTCGTCCAAGATTAAAATGTCAAACTTTTGATCTTCCAAGTGCTTGTTCACGCAAGAACTGCACGTCACGGCAACCACTGGCGCGGATTTCACCAACTTGGCGCGCTTTTGTAAGGCGCCTTTTATTTTCAAGTTTTTGATTTCTTCTTCGATGCGTTTTCTTCTCGAGGAAATTTTCTCGTTTTCTTTCAGCGCTTTCTCGAGTTCTTCGATGTGCGTGTTGCCTTTCTTCGAGTCACGCTTGGCGTGAATAGAAAATGGGAGAATGTCCGCGTCAATTTTGGTCAACGAACCGACGCGACAGAAATCGGTGAAACCATTCTCGAGGAGCGTTTTTAACACGCGATCGACAGCGACGTTGGTGTTTGCACAAACCAAAATTCTGCCGTTTCGTTGTTTCGTATCCGGAGGAAGAACACCCAGCTTGTGCTGCATATCTTTCACACTCGCGACGTGTTCGCGAATAAAGCTCGCGACTAATTTCGTTTTACCACTCCCAAACGGACCGTGCACCAAACTCACGCCGCATTCTGTGTTTACCATTCCCTTCATCGCGACAGCTTGATCGTGATTCAAACCGTATTGATTCTGGAACGTAAACTCCAAATCTTGAAAATCTTCCTCCTCGTCAGCTGCTATATTTTCCGCGTGCTCGCTGGTCAGTTCTGCGACTGATGGGTTCATTATCATTCGCATGAGTGGCATCGTGTCTTCTTTGACCATTTCGAGCGCATTCTTCATCTCCTCCAACTCGCCGAAAGCGCTCAGAGCTCGCGCTGCGTATAACGTGAGGGACTTTCTCTTCACCCATCCACCGTTCGAGCTATTCTTGAGCGACTCTTTCAGTGTTCTCGGTAAATCGCCGAGCATTTCTACATGCATCTTGCCTTCTTTATCGGGTGCGTGCCACGTGGATGCGACGACGCCGGTCCAGTTTTTGTACGTATCCATACCTTGTCGAGTATTTTTTGCCACGGGAGAGGAGAGAAAAAAGCCTGGATCTGTAGAGAGCACGTAAACGTCACCTTTTGCAAAATCGTTCGGTCTATGGTATTCGCACCTACCGAGCGTGAGTTCGACGACAGTTTTAGATAGTTTAACGGTGCCGGTCTCTTCGTCTTTTTTCGTTTGCGTCTTGTACGCGGTCATTTTACACTCGCTCCAGTAATGAATCCGATACTGTCGTCCAAGTCTAATGCCTAAGTTTTTTGGATCGACAGTAGTGTTCACGTGCACCGAGGTCGTCGCAACCGGTGCGCCTCTTTTTTGCTGCGGAAGAGCGTGTACGACCGTTCGCACCGCGTCCGAAACGTTCCTGAGCTTGAGCGAAAGTTGTTCGCACGAAGTCGAGAGGAGGTAGTTTTGGTATTCTCGAACGCCGCCTTCGAACCGTAAAGCGACGTGCGCGGAAAGCTTTTCGAACGGAAACTTGATAGCAATCGTCGGTTCCGCGTATCGATATTGATTATTCTTGCTATTACCATTGTGTTGTTGTTGTTGCTGTTGCTGCTGCGCGTATGAAGAATTCGTATTTCCATAGTTCACCACGCGCTGTGGAACCATCGCCTCTTCGTCCTCTGTGTGTTTTTCTTCTTCTTCTTCTTCCACTGCTACTATTTCCATCATCTTTTCCTTTTCCTCTTTCTGTTTTGTCAAATTCGCGAGCCTTTCTTTCAACGCTGCCGCGATGTTTACTCTTTTTGGCTGTTTCGCCGCATTACAAGGCTGCTCGTTTTCCTTCGAAGCGGCGGCGCCCACATCGCGAAGACCGACGTCGTTCATTTCCTCCTCCTCTATACGTGATCGTTTCCCAGCGACGTCCTTCGCACTCACACCAACCGTCTGTATCGGCGTGAGCGTATCTATTGTCACCGTCGTCGTCTTAGTAAACATCGGATTCCGAAACGACGCTGGCGTCTGACTCTCGCGTATACTCCTCGTCGCCCGAAACAGCGACGTCTCCCGCCCAACGTCTGCCGACCGATTCATCGCCTTTTGTCTCGACACCGCGTTCCCGTCCTTTCCAAACTCTTCGTCGATTTCAACTTTGTATCCGCTAAATTCCTCGATCGTATTTTCTTCTTCCAACTTTTCTAAAACCGATTGAATCGCTTTCGTCTCTTTGCGCGAAATTTTCGCGATCGTTTCAAGGCCTGCTTTTTTCCTCGTCGTTTCCGAGGACGACGCGAAACTTTCTCTCGTGACTTCCTCAAACGAGCCCCGATTATTCTGCGCATTTGCGCCGTACAAAACCACCGAGAGCGACCCCGAATGAGACGCCGCGCAACACCGCACTGTGCTCACAAATCCGTCTTTCCATTTCGGTCGTTTTTTGTGCGTCTCGTTCGTGTACGTCACCGCGAAGAATCTTTCCTCCTTTTCTTCTTCTTCTCTTTCTGGCGGTCGTTGCAAACGCGTCGAAGTCATCATCGTCTTCTTTTGAAAAACAAGACTCTACCTTCTTCTCATCGCGCGGAAGTATCAGGATTGCACCGCGTTTCAAAAACCGTCGTTTTTGGCCCGTTGAACTTTTGTTCCTTCGTGGTGTCGAGATGATGATTTAGTAGTAGTATGAGTAGTATTCTTTGTAGTTCGTAGTATTACTGCGCGTGTTAAAAATGAGGAATCCGATGTTTTTCAAAAAATACGAGGGTGGGTGCACAGTTTTTTTTAAGAGACTCCCACACATTATACACACAATATAGACGAGGACGACGACGAGTACGATGTCCGCAAGTCATCGACAAAAACAATTCGGGTACGCGAAAACGTTCGAGTTCGACGTCGTCGTGGTTTTTATAATTTTGGTGTTGATACCAATCTCCATTTTTATGATGCAATCGAAACGGAGTCAAACGAAAAGGATTGGAAGTTTCGTCCTCTTAGGGGGCTCGTTTTTGTATCTCGCCGTGTTTGAAGGGGTGGTGCGATTGAGGGAGACGGAACGGGCGAGCGAGATTGGTTTACGCGGGATGATTGGAGGTGGTGGTTATGGCGGCGCGTCGTCGTCGTCCGCGTGGTCGAAAAGGAAGCGAAGGGGAGTCGTCCAGAAGTCGTCTTCGTTCTCGGGAACCACCGTGTTCACATCCGAGAAAAAGGATAAAAAGACGACGAAAACAACAAAGACGTTGCAATATTTTTCGTTGCGCGATGTGCCGAGCGAAAACGAGGCGATGTTTCGAGACGAACGGATTCGAGAGTCGAAAAAAACGATCGATGGGTCAATAATTGCAGCGCACGTGGAGCAAAGGTTCTCCGGGGGCGATGCGTTCTTTCAAGAGGCGTTTAGAGAGTACGAGAGAGTGGAAAAAGTGAAAACGGCGAGAGTTTCCGCGAGCAACGACAAGAGCGCAATCGATGATGATGTGGGGACGGTGTCTGTCACCAGTGATGGTGGTACTGTTCTAACTCCTCAACGCATGCAATCTATGTTTCCAGAACATTTATCCTTCCGAACCGTATTCGTTGTGCGGGATCCCAGAGATGTTATCACGTCCTCGTACCTCTCGATAATCTCAACGCTGGAGGAATGGGCGCGGACGAAACGAGACGATTTGGACGGTTCAAGCTTCCAATCCGTGATGCGAAACAATTTAAACGCTGAAATTGCATTGGATGTGGAAATTGTGCGGTTCATGAGCGCGAGCGTGGACGTACCATTCTTTACCGGTCTCGAGAACGCTATGGCTGCTGAGATTGAAAAATCAAACGGGGCGTACGCCAACGCGATACTCTCTTTCGCCGAAGCTATGCTCGACGCAAACGATCAAACGGCAAAGAATTCCATCATCTTTGTTAAATATTCCGAGCTTCTTTCTGCCAACGTGACTGGATTCCGCAAACTCTCCGAGTTTCTTCGAGGAGACTACTCTCTAGAACAGAGCTTTGTCGCGGCCTCCGCCTCGCTCCGAAAGAGAGCGGAAACCGAACCTTTCCTCATCGCCTCTCTCGTCTCCAAAAACGACGACACGATCTATCGTCACAAAAAAGACATCATCACCAAAGAGCAAGAAAATATCACTCCACCATCGATCTACAAAGCGCACATGACGGCGCGAAATCAGGAGCATTTTTTCTTACTCGGAAAACCTCTTTTGAGTTTCCTCGCCATCGACGAAGACGACGACGACAACGAAGACGAAGACGAAAACCTCTTCGCCGATTTCGACGCCGTCGACGGTGCCGTGCTCAACCCTTGGTAACGAGAAAGGGATAAAGTAGTAGAAGAGAGAGAACGCGGTTGTTTGAAATAAAAAAATCGCGCTGGCTGCCCTCCGCACTCGCGCTCGTATTTAGGCACTCCCAATACTCTCTTTCCTGTTCTTTGCCAAATCTGCTTTTCAAATTGAAAAAAAGCAGAATTTCATTCTCAAAAGCTTTCTCACCTTCC
>Ga0209714_1002038_pt1 | contig 10496 bp, 5 predicted proteins | sample COGITO_mtgs_1104_5_FD_185517 | JGI IMG/M metagenome (GOLD analysis project Ga0209714, IMG submission 185517) | Pelagic marine microbial communities from North Sea - COGITO_mtgs_110414 (SPAdes) (version 2) | ecosystem: Environmental > Aquatic > Marine > Epipelagic ...
CCTCCTAACCCAATGCTGCTCGGTAATTTATTCATTTTATTTTTATCAATTATTGCACCCATTTGTCATTCTCCCGCAGACGCTCCTCCAGGGCTGCGATGACCTTGTCCTTCTCCTCTATGGCTGCTTTATTCTCCTCCAGGGAAAGATCCTTCTCCTCCAGGGCAAGATCTTTCTCCTCTAGGGCGAGATCCTTCTCCTCTAAGACGGCATTCTTTTCCTCCAGTTCTCTCTTCAGTGCTGCGATTTCCGCATCTTTATCAAAAATGGCAGGAAGCTCTCGAGACACTTGCCTCTGTAATGGGGAAGGAGAAGAAGAGGAACTTTGCATTTTTTTCTGCATTTCCTCGTTTAAATTCTCCACTTCGATCAGTAGTGAGTCCAGATGCTTACCGATCAACTCGTTACCTTCTGGGTCGTTGAAGTAGCTATACTTTCGCTTGATGATGGCAAATGCAGTAGCAAAAGTTTGCCCCTTCAAGGAATAAGTTCCTCTTGGAACAACCCCTTCCTTGAAAAGCTCATCTGTCACTTTCATGTTCAGCACCCACTTCTTCACCTCATGTTGTACCTCGAAATAGTAGTATGGGTGAGCAGTTGCAATTACTTGCAATCTTAATTCGTCGGGAGTTGAATACGTATAATTCAGGGTCAAATTATCGGTCAAGTTATCGTTGACAAAGGATCGTCGTTTGTACATTCCTTTTAACGTCATCTTGGTTGAGTAGAGGGTCCAGCGGTGGCTGTCAGACGCAAACACCACCATAATCAAGAAACCAACCACGGCACAGCATAAAGCGGTCATGTGAATCGTCATCACGTCAGCTTCGATGCTACTGCTACACAAGTAAACAGCCGCTGTTGTCACACACAGTCGCCATGCAATGAATCTACTCCATATTCCCCCGCCTATATTCCACTCTTGCCTGAACAGCAGTACCGGTACCACAGACGTTACCAACCACTCTGGTCGAAGTACATCGAACAACCCAACACCATTGCTATTCCCCAATACCCATCTAGCCCTTCCCGCTGCTCTCATCACCAACAAAAAGCACATCAGCTCAATAAACTCGAATGCGAAAACGAACAGTTCACCCAACACTTGCCCTGCGGCCGTGAAAGAAATGACAGCACAGGCAAAATAACCTAAAACGAACAAAACGTGTCCAAAAAAGAACACACCGCCTCGTCGCTCCGGCAGCACACCAACCCACCAAGTCTGATATGGCCCGCGAATGCTTCGACTCATAGAAACCCTCTCCCACCCGATACTCATATCGGAAACAATAAAACCAACAGCCACGACGCTGAAAATAATACTAGCTATTGGCCGCAAATCGCCCTGGATGGAGTCACTTGCCTCAAGCAAAAAACCAAGCTGCACAATCAGCTGTGGCAAAGACTCACAGATTAACTCCACAAATTTTGTGAAACCAAGAAGCCTGCTTGGTGGGCTTGTGCTCCCCTCCTCCAGCTCATCACCGGTCCATTTCCCGTACGCGTGAATGGCAGGATTGAGAGAGATAACACCAAACACCACCCTCCTTATCCTCACGCTGAATTGCTTCACATGTTTGGTGTTCGTCCAAGTAACCAACCCTTGAGCAGCAAGAGCCCCGATCAATATCCCCAAGGACGTCCTGAATGCACTCGCCATATTTTTCTCGAGATAATAATGGACCATCACAGCGTCGCTGATGACGTCGCCGTAAGTACACGCCAACGACATCAATAGGCTGCCAGCCATACCCCGCCTCGCCATCTTCATTGGGACCTTAATATCCTCTGCCAAATACCCAAAATACTGCTTCATCGTATCCTTGTCTGCGCTCAGTATGTCGTACATGTTATTCATGTCGACCCACTTCGTAACGCTTTCCTGCACATTGTTGGCGGCCTTGATGGTATCGACAAAGCCGCCAACTAATTCCTTCAAGTAAGTTTCTTTTCCAAGAGTACTTCCTGAGCCCTCTATCACAGGAAGCGCCTCCACTTTTACCACGATATCCGTCGTGATCCCCGCATCAGTTGACCGTCTACGGAAACCATCCGACCTCCTGCGTTGACTTCTGTTCAAACTGCTTTGTGCAGCAACAGTAGACTTCTTTCTCATAACTAAAAGGTTTTCGGTGCTTCTGTAGGCTTCGTAGGCGGGGCGGGGTTATTAATAATCTATAGGGGCTTCAATTCCGTCAATGTTCATATTTCTGCTTTTATCTCATCGTTATCTCTCTCCGAACTCTCCGAAAAAATTCAAAAAACTCCTTGTGTAAATAAAACAAGGCAAGAACAAGAAAACTTCCTCCGAATTAGCTATCCCGCGTACAGTACCTCTTGAATTACTCTGTGGCTATCTTTCTGTAGCCTTCGATCCATTCCCCTTCATCCTTGTTAATTTATTATCCAAACTCAACGACCAACCCTTGCGATGAAAAAGCCTCAAAGTTCCTCCGGTCTCTGGTGCTTTCAATCCCTTCTAGCCCCGGTCTCCCCAAATCCATCACTTTTCCTCGTTCCCAACACTATTCTATTAGAAAATGGTCGGTCAGCAGGCCATATTAGTACCAACCGGCGTGGAGAAGTTGTTCGTCTCCGATCAAAGGCTGATGCTGAGGACGAGAAGGAATCAATTATCCGCTCTTTTTATCAGAATTTGATGAGAACGTCTCCAAATAACCTGTCATCCTACGTCGCTACTCTACGACACGCGGACGGCTCCCTGACAACCCTCAATGCTACTGCATTTGAGAAGTTGTGCCAGTCTTGGCCTCCAGCTGACCCGTCTATCCAGGCAGTGCAGATGTATGTGAATGCGGGCCACGGTACAGTTCGCCGCAGTACATACGTCCTTAAATCAACCAATAATAGATCCCAAGTTGAGCACTCCTCTTATCTCAGTATACCTGCTTCAAGCGAAGGCGAAGACAGCATCAAGCTCAGTGAATCCGGTGACTTTGTCTTGAATCCGTCGAAAAGCTCGACAATGAATGATTCTATTAAAAATATTGTGCTCTCCCTCGTGCGTAAGATTGAGTCATCGCGCAAAATTTTGATCCTCAAACTTACCTGTGATTTCATTTTGGACGCCGAGGATAATCTGTATCTCTCCTGGGTGGACGGCGTGGATTATGTCTCCGGGGAGGAGGTGGAGGGGGGTCTGGGTGGCCTTGGAGAGTACGGTGTCTCCGAAGAGCGCAACCGACGCTCTAGCTTTTTGGGTAAAAATCCGAATGTGAGTTTTGACGCTGTCGACGACAACCGAAACGGCAAGGACAACAACAAAAGGTCTCCTTCTCCCCCAACTCGAAGTCGCCGCGCTCGCAGGGGGTACAAGGGTGGGGGTGAAATGCCGGCAAACTCCCTTCGCGTCACGAATGATATGCTTGCAACGATGGCGGGACGAGTTGAGGAGCTATCCCCCCAGAAGCGTCGCGAAGACATGAGATTGGCATTCGTGAGGACCAACGCCGAGGAGGTCCCTGTTCCGGTGGGCAGCTCTGAACTCCGTGCCCAGCGACCGACCTCCCCTTTTCAGAACGTCGGAATCGGTGCCGGTCGCCCTGTCGGCCTTCAGCTCCTCAATAGCGAAAAGGCCGGGGAAGACAATATGACGGGGAAAATCTCCAGCAAAACGCAGAAGAAGAACCCTTTTCCCTCCGCCATGACCTGCCACGGTGATTTTTGTACTCTTCAGATCCGTGATGCAGCGCAGCTAAACAATGAGAGAGGTACTGGGGGTGGCACGCAAAGAGGGCACGAAGAACTTGCCCGGCAATATGAGGCGATCAGCAGGTTAAAAAAGAAGCAAATGAACGGTCTACTCAGAGATGCCAATAAAATTTCAGCTACTGACTTCGCAGAAATACCTTATGCCAGCATTGTTAGAGCGCGTGAAGAAAGAAAGAATGCCGACGAGAGAGCAAAGGGGCGGGTTGAGCTACTGGAGACGGCATGGCAAGAATACCCGTCAACCCCCAGAGAGAACCGTAAACAATTTAATCTCGACGATGAATACTGGAAATCCCTAAACAGCGAAGGCAAAAATCATGACAAAAACTTCAATAATAACGGCAGGAAAAAAGATAGGGGATTCGAGAGCAAGAGAGTGTATACGGAGAGCACTGTCAAACAAGATACTGAGGCTTCCAAGTCTCGTAGCGAGTGGGCAAAGACGAGGGGCGACGTCAACGTGAAAGGAGGGACGAATGCATTCTATAACAATGTCCTCGTGTGCGGCGAGTGTCGACGAGCATATATGTTGCTTGATAAGGCCAGGGATCTCATGCAACAAGATTCGCTGCGGGAGGAGAGGATAGAGAAAACGCTTTCCAACGGGGCAGTTGGGGACGATGGTCAGGCTGCAAAGAGGCGGAGAAGTGCTGTAGAGGCTAATAAGAGGCTCATGAAGGCGAGTAATATGATGGACTCGAGGATGGAGATGCAGATGCAAGGTTCATCCTTGGAAATGTCGGATTTTCCTAACAATAGCAGCCTGGGGATGAGCTTCGAGGATAGTCAGGTGATGAATGGGGGCAACAATGGTGAACAGCCTTTGTTTTTCCCCTCCCCGAATAAGCATATGACCTTCCCAAACAACGGCAGCACAGTCGGATTTCGGCCGATGACATCGCCGACCCCGAAGACCACGAAGCAAAGTTCTTTGGGCTCACGTCCGATGTCTTCGCCCGTATCTCAAAACGGGAAAAGAGGAAAGCCTCCTCTTCAGTCGCGCCAGCACTTCCAGCAAAACCAGGATTCGATAATCAACGAGGAAAACAGCGATCTCGTCTTCCAAGATTCTGTCCCACGCAATAATCAACAGCATCTTGAGCAACACAAAAAAAACAATAGCAAGCTTCCAAGGCGCCGAACTGCAAATGTTGTGGGCGCTGACCCTGCCTCTCCGACGAGGCCCACTTGGAAGGCGAGGAGGAAGGAGAGGAAAAAGTATGAGGATGAGTTTGCCGCTCGGGGAGAAGAGCCCCCTCCTTACGACGCATTCGGGGGCGACTTTCAGAAGCTGGACAGCTTCCTCCGCGGCACCGGGGAAGAGTTTGGGAACAATAATAAGTGGAGGGCGCCAGAGTTGGACAACGCTTCTCAGTCCAATGCTTCACAAACCAACTCTATCGTATCTGCTGCAAAGAACGCTCACGATAATCAACTCTACGTGGCAAAGGTACTTATTGCGATGAATGATCTGAGAGAGGCGGAACCTATTGCGCAGATGCTCAAGGACCAGGGGTACCTGGTTGCGTTTGAGCAAGACGGCATCACTGTCATGGAAATTCTTGAGCAGGTGAGGGAGCGGGCTCTGTCAGAAAACGTGCTTGGTAGAATTGTTGATCCAGCCCCCAGGCCCCGGCCGAAAATAAAAATTCCGCCTTTGCTGCCGATGTATTAACCATCGAACCCACCGAACTAACAATTCTATCCTTCCGCGTCGTCTAAAAAATACGAACTAATTATTGTAGGGAAATTACGACTGCTTACTCGTCCAGAGAGATTTATTCGTGAAGAATGCAAAGGAAATCACCGCTGTTGTAAGGGACAGGGAGAAGAACGAGCGTAAAAAGGCAGCTCGGCATATGGGGACGAAGAAAACCCAAAGCAACATGTTCGGGGAGAACGTAGATAACCACGCCGCCGTCAGCAGTGATCCCACAAAAGTCAAGTCGCTCCCGATTCTTATTTACACGGAGAAGGTAGCGCCGAACGACCTCAAATCCTACATGGAGGCAGGAATGGATGGCTGTCTCTCTCGCCCCTTTGATGCCGACGCTCTGATTACGACCCTCCGCCAGGCAGTACCCCAACACCTCAAACCTTTCAACCAAGCCCCCGTGAATAATAACAACAACAACAACAACAATGGCCGTCGTCGCTTCAAAAATCGTACCTTTGACTTGGACAGCAAGCCTCAGATCGACTCGTCCGCGGAAATGGTGGCAAAAACCCTAGCAATGAGCGCTTCCTACACCAATCTCGAGGGATGTATCAATGGCGTGCTGCAGTTCGACGCCGATACAATGTTCCCCTATACCGTTCTAGACTATTCCCTCGACAGCAATGGCCGGCGTGGCACGAAGAAGAACCTTGATGGTAGCACGCACGGCAAAAATAGCACGCAACCATTCTTTAACCTTGTGGTTGTGCATGATATTTTTGACACCGCTGAGAAGATGAAGATCTTCCTTCGTCCGATTGCTCAGCGCTACCCCGGTTTACAGATTCTCCTTTGGAACTATCCTGGACAAGCCTTCACCGAACACAGAGAAGAACAGCTATTGAACAATGAGTTCCACGCAGGCTGCTTGGACGAGTTGCTGAAGCATGTTGGTCCTGACGGAACGAATCAGTTCAGGTAAGCAAAGCAAGCGAGCGAGACCGTCATCTTAAGATGCATCCAATTAGTCAGTGTGATTCGAGTTACTTGCCCATGGATTATTCGTTGATTCGCCGATTTCCACTCATCACTCACACTTTGCTCCGACTAACCAACCCCCCTACACACTACCACCGGTACAGCACGGACAAACCGTTTTACATGCTCGGCTACGGTAATGGAGGGAACATTGCGTCTTTCTATGGCGCTTTCTATAACAACCCAAATGTGCGAGCATTAGTACTGCTTAATAGCTACAGCTACGTAGACCCACACCTGGCATCCGTTTTGCACGACTGCATGAATGTATTCAGTTGCTCCCCCCCTAACCGACCCGACCTTCCGATCTACTTCTTCGCCCGTTTTCTCTTTAGCCCCACGTATCTTTCCTCGGTGTCTACCCCTCTCGCCCTAAACCTCTACACGGCTGTCCACAATCCCATTTCCATAAAGAGCCGCATCCAGCTTTGCCTAGGAGCGTTGTCACACACTGACCTCAGGGACTCCCTCAAGGACATACCCTACCCCATCATCAACGTTCAATCGACGCAAGATGCTCTCGTCAGGCCGCTACACACCGATGCCTTCGTACAACGTAGGGACGGCGAGGTCAGGTCTATTCACCGCTGTTTGCAGAGTCACTTTGAAAACCCTCTCGCCCGAAAGACTTGCCTTGTTTGGGTTAACAGCGGGCACGAGGTCTTCCAAGAAAAGCGCAACCAGGCGCTTCAGCTCATCGAGCAGCTCGTCATTGGATATCACGAGAGCGCTGACGTGGCTTTTATGCCTGCCATGAGCGTTGACCGGGAAGCGGCCGTCGAAATGAACGAAACCATGAAGACAAGCCTAGAACTCAGTAAGAGCACAACCGCGAGCAAGCGCAAGGCGCTCGGTAACAAGTCCCTCAACAGCTTAAACAGCGAAAATTTTGAAGACAAATTTGTCGACGACGTCATCGGAAAGCTAGGGAAAATCACGCAGCAGAAGAAGCGGGCGGTGAGCATTGGAGGAATGGGCGGAGAGGACGAGCAGATTCTGACCCACGATCAAATTGTGAACAAGGAGAACGCCGCCTGGGAGCAGTACAAAAGTGTAACAGCCAAGAGTACGAGTATTGGGGTAATGAACAACGATAGCATCGCCACGAGTGGTGTCGGCGGACGGGGGAAACGCGTTAGCAAATACAGCACGTCGGTAAATCAGAGTAGCATGTTCGCATCGACAACAAACGGACACGAGAGCGTGGTACGGATTGTGACCGATCCGACGAGGGCCAACTTTGAGAAGAATAACAAGACTGTCTACGGATTCAAGAAGGACAATGAAATGTACAGCAACCCAGAGGATTACCCCGAAGTGCAAGAATATATGGGATGGAGACTGAAACGTAATAAAAAAAGGTTGGCAAGGTTGGATGGGGCCAGCAGAATCATTCAAGCGGCCTACAGAGCCCACTTAGCCTGGCTGATCATCACGAAGTTGAGGCAAGAAAGAGCAATCATTTATATTCAGAGATGCTATCGGGGTTGGAAGGGTCGCTTGGAATTCTTGGATAGGATGAGGTTGGTTTGGGCTGCCCAAATTGTCCAGAGAAATTGGAGGGGACACCAGGGAAGAGAAGACCTCATGCGTCGGCGAATACAGAGCGCGGCAGTCACCCACATTCAGCGAGTTTTCAGGGGACACGTCGCCAGAAAAATTGTGGGAAAGCTCCATGAGGCGAGGTGGAAGGGAGCGTGCGCGTTGCAAAGCTGCTGGAGGAAGAGGAAAGCTAGGTCGGTGAGTAAGACATGCAACAACCCGTAGACGTCGTCTTTTCTGTCACCTTTTCTCTCACCCATCCTCCCTCAACTCAACCCCACCCCACCCCACCCCACCCCACCCCACCCCACCCCATTTTCTATTCCCACCCCCTTTGCTTAATAAAATTAGGCTGCCTTTGCGATGAGGTTGAAAAGAAATGCAGGGATCCTAATTCAGCGATTTTATCGTGGTCACTTGGGACGCCGTCGCTGCGCTGTAGAAAGGGATAAATACCTTTTCAGTAAATCTCAGACCCAGGGCATCGAGTTCGGCCGCCAGATGTTGCTGGAGCACAAACTACATGCGACAAAACTTCAGAGCGAAGTGGGTGTTCTGACGCAAGAGAAAATCAAGACTGAGGAGGGCATTGAGAGCTTATTGGATGAGATAAGCGAGTTCGAAGAGGGCGTCAGAACTCTAGAGAAGGAAATGCACCAGCTCTCCAAGATTCAGACGGAGGCGAAAGGCGTTTTAGACGACAACGCAAAACTTGAGTTGAGGGATCAAAAAGTCCGCCTCGATGCTGAGTTCTCCCAAATGCTCGGAAACATTGCGGCGAGGAAGGAAAGGCTCGCTTCTTTGGAAGGGGCGATGGTCAAGCTCGATAGAAGCAGACAGAAGAAGGAGGAGGAATTGAGAATATTAGAGAGGAAGCTAGTGGTACTTTTGGAAGAACAGCAGACGGAACTAGATAGCATTCGCCGAAGGCAAGAGCGGAAGGGGGAGGCGCTGATTGCTGGGGAAATTGGCGCGGAAGCAGGGGCTATTGTCCCGGCTTCGGGAGGGGGTGGAAACAGTGGACCGAGCAACAAGGATAAGAGGCAAGCCGCGCAACTGATGCAGTCGACGGAGACTCTCATGAAATTCGGGTTCATGAGTATGAGCATGACTTATTTCAGTAGTCTGAACATGGTTCGCGCCATGAGGACGGTCGCTGCGACTGATACCGTCATGGCAGCTGTACAGGAAAATACCAACAACAGAGAGGCTGCCGTTGTGGGTGGAGGTGTTGGAGGCGGTGGTGGAGGCGGTGACGGCGGCGGTTTTGGTACAAGCATGACAGGAATGGATGCTGGGATAGACAACCATGCGATCGCGAGCAACGGCTTCACTCCGGACTTGAAACCAGGAGAGATGCCCAACCAATCTTCTCTCAGAGTCGGTGCCTGGACTGTAACTGACGTGTCGAAGTGGCTGCAAAGCATCTCGCTAGGACAGTACCGAACTTCTTTCATGGACGCTGCTGTAGATGGGGCATTTTTGTTCGATATCAACGACGAAGACTTGAAGAATACGCTCGGAGTGGAGCACAGGTTGCACAGGAAGAAGATTTTGGCAACCATTGTCCGGCTTAAGGAGGCCCAAGAAACTAGGGACAGGGAGGCTGCGATCAGCGCTTATCAAGATAGGAACCCACCCCCAGGTTTCAATGCCGCTGCGATGGGTTACCCCGGAGCTGGCTACAATCCTGCCACAGGTGTTACTGGCTTTGCCGGTGTGCCTCCAGGATTTGTCGCAGGAGCTGGTGCTATGGTGCCAGCCGTTGCAGCTCCTGGTGGAATGGTCGAAGACGACAGTATCTTCGAGGGTGCGATCGATCTTAACATCAAAGATATGGCCTCCTGGGTGAGACATAACAAGTACAAGAAATTAAGCAAGGCTCTCGAGCAATTGGCTCCTAGAAAATTCGATCAGACCTACATCAAAGTTCAGTACGTGGAGGACTTTGGTACGCAATACATTGACACATACGAGAGGGAGGCTTTCCACATCAACCAGACGGTTGAGCACGGCAATACGCTTCTCCATATTGCGAGTCAGAATGGAAACCTGAAAATTGCAAAATTGCTCCAGAGATACGGAGGAAATGTTGATCACCAGAACAATGCTGGACAAACTCCTGGACACTTTGCACTTGCTTATACCTTTTATGACTTTAGCAGCTGGCTATTCGATCCTGACGGAGGAGCCGCGGATGACACACTCACTAACATCTATGATTTGGGGCCCTACGATGGCTTGACAGGGGAGGATCAGGATAATAAGGAGGTTGTCCAGACCATTGAGAATTGAAGATTAACAACAATGATTGTATATAAATACTGTAAACGTGCTGTTGAGATTGCTAATTATAAATTAAGCTCTTTTCTGGTCATTTCTAAGATTTAGAGAGGGTGTTCGTGCGGGGTGTGCGTGGAAATTTCACCTCATCAGCACCACTGCAAATCAACTTCAAAATAGCATTCTGTAAATCATTCATTTTTCACCGCATCGCCTATCTCATATTGGTTGTCAAATTCTCGCT
>Ga0209714_1002040_pt1 | contig 10493 bp, 7 predicted proteins | sample COGITO_mtgs_1104_5_FD_185517 | JGI IMG/M metagenome (GOLD analysis project Ga0209714, IMG submission 185517) | Pelagic marine microbial communities from North Sea - COGITO_mtgs_110414 (SPAdes) (version 2) | ecosystem: Environmental > Aquatic > Marine > Epipelagic ...
CACACACACACACACACACAAACGCACACAATTTATAATTCGCGATTTTCAAAATATCGTGGCTCCTCCCAAAAATATCGCGGTTTCGACTGCAGCTCCGCGTGGTGGAGGAGAGGCATGTAGCTGGCCGTCGTCATCGCGAGGAAACCTTCGCGCGGATCCGTCACCGTAACCCCCGCCGGGCGTCGCCTTCTGACTCACAGACACTTGAAGTAATCGGTATGTACGAGGATCAGAGAGAGGATGCGATGGATGAGATCGGTGCGCTTAGGGACGAGGTGTCTAGACTTAGTGTCAAGCTGGAGAAGGCGGAGGGGAGGGAGGGGGGGAACTTCTTTGAGGAGGCTATGGCCAGTGCTGAGGACACGAATCGGATCGCCGCTGTACAGCGGGAGGAACAGGCGAAGGCGGAGGAGCTCCTTGGAAAGCAGGAAGCCAGGTTCGGTCGTAAGATTACCAAGTTGGAGGAGAGCCTTAAATCTGCGAGGGAGCACCTATCGTCCTCCCAGGATGAGAATGCTAACCTTGTAATGGAGCTCCGCTCACGCCCGACGGTCAGGGAATATAGGGAGGCGGAGAGACGTATCGATGAACTAGAAAGGAAACTGTACGCGGCGGTTGAGGCCGCCGCCGAGAGCGCTGACGTCAGGGAACTCAAGAAGTACATGGGGACGAAGGCTCTTGTCGATCAGGACAAGTCCAATCACAGACTAAGGTTGGAACGTCTAGACGCCCTACCACGTGAGGTCAGCAAGGAGATTCTCAAGGCTGCATGCAGGGAGCTAGAAATAAGTGACGTTGCCCTCATTGCACCCTGCATTCAGAAACTCAATAAGGCAATGCTCATGTTGCCGAGGATGGAGAAGTTCATCAACGAGGTATGCCAGCTTGTTTTCGAGGGTATTGACGGGAAGGGGGGGAAACGTACGATGGAGGACGTCATTCCGATTCTGAAGAAGCAAAAAGATGGGATGCGCAACGCAGGGAAGGTAAGAAACAGTTAGTCACGCGTGCCTTTGAATGAGGAGGGAACTCTGCGGTTTTTTCCGCTCTAATATGTGTGAAAACCAAACTTGCTTACACTGTGTACGACTGCAGACCCTTGAATTCAAGGCGATCGTAGTCGGCGAACTTTGTCGCCGTAGCGTGGTCCCCGGAGACGCTCGTAAGCGTGATTCGCCGTCAGGTGGAATAGTGGGCCGCACGCCTGGACTCACTCCGTCGATGTCAGACGAGCAGGCGTTGCGTGCGGTGAGAGACCTGGTCGAGCTAGAAAAGGCCATACTAGCAAGGGACGACCTTTACAAGAGCGCGGAGACTGTCGTTCAAAAGAATCCTGATCTTTTTGTCAACAGGGTCGTACTGCACTTCAGGTACCTCTTTGGGGTGAAGAATATGGAGGGGGTTTTCCCCAAGATGAATGAGGTTTATCTCTTCACCAATGAATGCCAGGGTTTCATCCGCGAGCTTCGCGCCATATTTGGCATGTCGTCAAAGATGCCAACTGCCGCCGTTATAAAGAGTGTGCTAGACGTCGCGGCTACGTCAAATGAGGGTAACTCTTCCCCCTCGGCTGATCAGGAGGAAGAGGACGAGGAACTTGAGAACTTTGTTGTTATGTGATAACGCAGATCAACACACCCTACTTTGCGGACTCACGCAACTCGAGGACTTTCGGACAAAACGCAAGGAAAAATTGCAATATTTAAACGTTAGTAATTATAATGGCAAAAAGCCAAGCGAATTAGTGCACAATCCTATCTAAAACAATTTTTTATTTTACATTTGTCTGGCATTATTTGTCTGTAATATACAAATGCAGAAATCCCAAAGTACACGGCAGTATACGAGCGCGTGTATCCAGCCATATTTCCTCCTACCTCTGGTGCTGCGCAAAATGAATGAAAACCTGCTCCAGCGTGGTCTGACTGATTGTGTAGTCCTTGAGCTGGAACTCCTCTCTGTGTTCTTCCAATGCCCTGAACATGTCACCTAGCTTAAACCCTTCCTGGGGGAGCTCAAATCTGATCCTGCCATCGAACGACCCGTCCTCCTGCGCTCCTGGGACCATATCGTTGATGAGTTGCTTCATGGCATACGCACGTTCTATCATGGTTTCACCAGGGGTGAGACTGCCCTCGAGCGTATAGCTGTTTCCGAACGTACTCTTCAGCTCCTGTGTGCTGCCCAAAATGGCCAGTTTCCCGTTGACAATAATTCCGACCCTGTTGCTTAAGCTGTCGGCCTCTTCCATACTATGGGTCGTCAACACGATGCTCCTGTTCTTGCCGCTCCTTGTCCACATCCAGACGCAACTGTATACGTCTGTCAGACTGGCAGGATCCATCCCCGTGCTGGGCTCGTCGAGGAACACCAGATCAGGGTTGGCTAACAAGGCAATAGCGACGCTCAGCTTCCGCTTGTTGCCGCCGCTGTATGTGCAGCTCATTTTGTGTGCGTGCCTGCTCAAGCCGATGCAGCTGACGAGGGAGTCCACGAGCGGCCCCAGGTCATCCTCTGGGATCCCCTTTATCCTTCCGAACATGGTCAGAGTCTCAAATGAGTTCATCAAGCCAATCAGGGCGTCAAACTGGGGACAAAAGCCTATTCTGCTCTTGATTTGGTCGAACTGAGTGCTGATGTTCTTGTCCAGGACGTAAATCTCACCACTCGTGGGCGCGAGACTTCCCGTCATCTGGTTTAGGATGGTGCTCTTTCCGGCACCATTGGGTCCCAGCAAGCTGAAAATTTCGCCTTGCCTGACTCCGAAGCTGATGTCGTTCGTCGCCGTGATGGGCTCCCTCCCCGGAGGCTCAAACTTTTTGTATAAGTTATTAACCGCGACGGCGTCGTCTCTACCTGCGTCGGCCTCAATATCGTCTTCCATCTCTTTCTGGTCAGTATCAGCCATCCAAGGATTTAAGGCCGTCATCCTCTTCGTCATCCTTTTCGTCATCCTCTTTCTCTCCAAGTCCACGGCAGAGCCTTCGACAAACTCTCCTCCTAGAATACTGAGCGTCCTTATAACACTCTCCCTCCTGCCGGTGCTGACCTTCCTCTGTATTTCATCCTTTTCTTTCGAAAGCATCTGGTTCCTGGTCATTTTGACCTCATAGTCTGCCACTTGCAAAAACCTGACAAACCTCAATAGCCTAAGTAACCGTGCGAACTTGATCAAGCGCAAGATTTTCAGCAGCTTCGCCGTCTTGCCCGCCTTGAGTCCCTTTGCGCTCCTCGCTGCCGTGAAAGTGTTGTCACCGGCCATGGCAAGCTCTAGAATACTGAAAACCACCAACAATCCGTCAAAGATATTGAACGGGTCCTTGCAATAACCAATCGGCCCCAGCCCGCCCATCTTGATGGCGAACTCCATAATGAAGATGAATGCGAAAAAAATGTTACCGACACCCAGCCAAAAAGCTTTGGTATCATCGGTGCTGTTCTCGTTGCCCATCTCGATGAAGATAACCACCATGTTGGCAATGATCATGCCAAAGATGAAGGCCTTAAACGTGTTGTTCTCGGCCAGGTCCCGAAGTTTCTTGGCATTTTTGCCGCTTGGCCTACAACTATCCGCCGCCTGTTCATCTGCTGTCCCCCTCATGGACTTAGCGTAACCCTTTGCCGCCTTGTCCTGGGAGTTTTCCATGGCAATTGACAAGATAAAAAACACGAAGAACTCGCTAAGCAAGATCCAAGTAGGCAAATAGCCATCCTTCGCTATCTCGTCGCTAGGTGTGTCCAAGGTTCCCTCGCTAATAAATGTCCATATGCTAAAACCGAGGCATACGTGGGGGCACATCATCCCAAGGAACCTCAGCGGAGTGCTGACTTCACTTCCCATTTCAAAGTGCTCGAGCAAGAAAATTACAGAGACGAATATCAGGGCGAAGATACTGTTTACAGTCATAAGCACCTGCTGTGCAGTCTCCGACCTAGCGAAGACAAAACTAAATGCATACGAGAACGGCACACTCGCTAGCCCCCAGAAACTCAAAAGCCTCATGAAATCGCTCAGATTATCAAAGAATGGTTGAATCTCAAAAAAGTGCACAATGAGAGTGACAAAAACGAACGGAACCGTCAAGAAAAAGATGAAGTCGAAGAAGAAATTTGCACTCCAGTAACTGATAGAGTTGACGCCAGAAATGAGCTGCTGCTTCTTGCAGCCATTTTCACGCTCGGCAACAGCATCCGAACACTGGCTCGCTGTGATGCTCGCAAAAGTAATAAATATCAAGAGCCCGACAATTATATTGAGCCCATCCGGGAGGGAAGCTTCTGCAATTTCCTTTTCCGTCCGAGGAAAACGTTGGTAGCTAGCGCGCAACTGTTTTCCCTTGGTGGTATCCACTGCGCTCCCATGGGTGCCATCAACAGTAAAAGGCTCGAGAGCCTCCGCAAGCAGAGTTTGAGAATAAAGATTGAGCAAGATGGGCATCCCTTGCAGATACGTCGCGTTGTAGTATAAGTTGTTCCCGGTCCAAGTCCTTCCAGGAGTATACGACATCCTGTTTTCGAACATCCCAAAAATTGGGTCAATGTTGTTCATGGTGGCGCACTGGGCTGAATACTCGTCATCGTATCGAAAGCAATTGATCCCGCCAAACAAAAAGTCAAGAGAAACGCCTTCCTGGACGTACTGTACTGTTCCGCAGTTGCTTGTAGCATCCATAGATAGTGTCTGACCAACTCCGTCCGAACTAACACACTGACCCTCGATGATGGCTTGTCCCTGCTTGTATATTGGGCTCTGACTGGGGGGCAAATCGTCACTGACAAGAATTCGGTTATTGTTACCTCTATAGTTGTTCAGGCTGATTGGGAATTTATCGAAGACTTGCTCGGGAGAGGGGTGGGTGAAACTGAAGAATAGGACGCCCATGAGAATCGCCATAACAGGCATGACGCCCTGGAACAACAGCGCCTTCCTATTCCTCTTGGCCATGATATACCTCTTCACGAACATGGCCTTAATCTGCCTGTAGAGGCTCTGACTTGGCTGGTGCTTGCTCCACTCGATCTCTTTTTTCTTGCGGTACTTTTGCGTCGAGGAAACGCCGCGACTTGACCTTCCGGAGAGCCCACCTTCAGCAGTCTTGTCATCTTTGGTGTTCTTCACGCCGATCAAAGATGATACCGACTCAATTACTGACTTACGGCGTCTTTTTGGGTCCCCGGGGTTCCTTTCCTTGCTGCTTTCATTTCCAGCTTTTTCCTCCCTTTTGTCATTCTTGGACTGGTTGGCCTCCAAGATCTCCTCAAGATTGTTGGGGCTACTAGTGCCGACTAAGACTTCGGTGGCAGCGTAATTAGCACGGGCGGCGGTGCCGCTCATGCCCTTCTGTATACTCCGGCTCCTCACAACCTTGCTTGCTCTCCTGTGTCTTTCGATGGATATGCTATTTTTTTTGGGTACTGATGGTTCACTTGCGAGAACGTTGGCACTCGGAAAAGTCGGATTGTTTTGTGCCAGTGCACCACTGCTTGTCTTATCCTCGTCTTTCAGGGTACCGAAAGCCTCGTCGACAGCCGATATCTCTAAAAATACTTCCTGCAAAGTTGGTGCTGAGACGCCGAAATGTTGGAAGCCAAAATCACTCTTGCTCTTCTCGAGAGCATCGAACATGTCCGCAAAATTTTCTCTCGCGTCAAAGGGAAGGATGTATTCAAGAAATTCCTGCTCCTCCGTGTAATCCATGAGCTCGGTCTCTTGGCAAAATTGCTTGAGCCACTTTTCCAGCTTCTCTGGATTGAGCTTTGCGGCCAAAATCTCACGCTCCTTGGCCAGCTTAACTTCACGAGCGGCAAGCGCCACCTTGACGATTGCTGGAGGTGTTGTCCTCCCGCCGGCAGAGGCAGCCTTGATGACAGACGCATGAGAAGATTTCTTGGCAATTATGTTAAGGCTCATCCGAGGCTTCTTTTTCCTAACCTTCTTCTCAACGGGTTGAGTCAATTTTTTGTCTTCCTCGTCCTTGTCTGCCTCTTGCACTAATTTGTCCCACTGGGCAATAGCACTCTCCGCGTGCTCTCTAGCCTCGTCTTCCCAAATGACCTCGGAGGCCTTTTTTACGTAGGCGGCTACAGCCTTATCTTGGTTCTCGGTGGCTTGAGCCAAGTTAACTTGATCAAGATTAATTGGGCGGTTGACGACTAGAGTGTACCCTGCCCCGAACTGGTTGTGAAGCTCGACACAGGTTCCGACGACGTACAATTTCCCCTGTTTCAACACTGCCACCCTATCTCCCAAAATCTCGGCTTCCTCCATAAAGTGGGTGCTCATGATGATCGTTCTTCCCTTCTTCAACTCCATGAGCTGCTTCCAGACAATGGATCGGTTTACAATGTCTACTCCGGCGCTCGGCTCGTCAAGCAGCAGAATCGATGGGTTGCCAAGACACGCTAAGGCGATACTGGTTCTCCTCCTCATACCACCGCTCAGATTGTTGACAAAGTCGGCACTTTTCTTTGTCAGCCCCACCTGGCTCAGAGTGTAAGCAGTACTTCCGTCCAAATCTTTCGGATGAACTCCCTTGAGAAGTGCATACAGCCGGAGATGCTCCTCTACGCTGTAGTGATCAAATAGAATGTCATGCTGTGGGCAGCTTCCCACGTATTTCTTGACCAACTCCAACGACTGGAAAATGTTGATTCCTGACACGAATGCGCTTCCGCTTGTGGGCTTGTTGACGCCGCCCAGCATGCTGAAAAAGGTGGTCTTGCCCGCTCCGTTCTGCCCCAGCAGCGACAGGATCTCATCTTTGTAGGCGGTCATGTTCAGACAGTCGAGGGCAACAACGTACTTGGAAACCTCGTCGTGGCTGAACCAACGAAGCAGACGCGCGACACGCAAAACGCGAGCGGCCTTAGCAAAACGAGCAAATTTGGTCAGCTTTGCCACTTTGGCACCCTTAATCGTCTTCGCACTTTTCGCAGATTTAGCGGCATTGCCACTAGTTCCGGTGAAAAAAATGATCTCGATGAAAGAGAATATGACGAGCAAAAAGTCGAAGCAATTGAAGCCGTCCTTAAAGTAAAGGCGAACGCCGAGACCGGTAACCTTCATTAACATTTCGACAGTAAAGATGACGCAAAAGACGTAGTTCAGAATGTTCATCAGCTCGTGGGTCTGAAAGATTGTTAACGAGAAACAGAAGTGTTAGGATTCGATGTCACTCCTTGTCCCCTGTATCTCTGACAAATCTTTCAATTGACTCACCTCTTCACTGTTGTTTTCTTTGTCAAACATCAGGGCAATGAGATTTGCACCTATGCAGAGGTAGATTACCACCGCAAACGTGTTGCTCTCGATGATTGATTTTGTCCTCAGGCGGTACTCGACGATCTTACGGGACTTGAAATATGCGTCCCCAAAACTGTATACTATGTCCTCGTCTTTGACCAACCGGTTAGTGTCCTCTTTGCCATAAACCTTGCGGAGTTCCTTGGTAGATATTCCCGGCATCAGCTTCTTGACCCGTGTGTCGATCTCAAGGGGTTCTGAATTCAAATTCTCGAGGGCGGCCATCTTCTCGGGGTCATTGATAAGATCCAATGTCACGTCTCTTGCCCAGTAGGATTTTTTAAAACAGAACGACAAGGACTCAGATTTGCCCCACTGATCAGGGATGACCTTGTCAAAATACCAACTCAAAGTCGTCAGCAAAGCACTGCCAATGATATTGCAAATAACGCAGTCAAGAAGTCCAGGGTTGAAGCCCCCATCCTCGACGATGAGCCAGGGCGAGGTGATGGACTCTTGTCGTCTGCCTGTTTCGCTGTCAACACTACTCCAGTGAATTCCTGGGGGACCCTCAAGGCGAGCCTCCGACAGGACAAGCATCTGAACGCCCACTGCGTAACTCGAAGGCGGCAGAAGAAGCAGAAGATATCCCCAAAACGGGTGGATCGCAGTGGGGTCAGTTTCGCTGGGCAAAACTACATAGCTGGGGGAAGAGAGCGCCCAGATGATAACTGTCCCAAACACGGAAGATGCAACAACAGTCTGGAAGATCGAGCTGACGAAAACAGCTACAGAACACCATCCAAATGCAGCGGAAATGAAAAATATAACCACGACGGTGGAACTGGTGTAGCTGAAGACGAAAACGCAGACCACGAGTACTACAGCCAGACAAGGCACAATGAAAATGAAACTCGTGAGCAGCCACGTCGTGAAGTAAACCAGGGACGGGAGGCCCGCCAGAGATAGAGTAGACTTGAACTTGCCCTGCTTTTCCGATACAATCTCGGTCGTCATTTCTCCTATGGAGTTGGACACCAGAATGACCAAAAAGAGCGGAATCAACAACTTATATGTGCCGTCTCTCTCCTCAAAGGATTTGTGAAGAGGAGTAGCGGCCTTCACCATACCCAGTGTGGAAGTCGTCGAAATGTCACCAGGAGACTGAGAGTCGGGGAAATTCCTCGTCTTGAACTTTATAGCGGTGTCTTCGAACAGAAACTGCAAAGTTAAGGTGATGGACGATAAGAAGGCGCTTCCGGTAGTTTCGCTGCTGTGCCTTTGTCCAAGTACCCCCTTGTAGATTTCATTTTCGTCGGCATCCTCCGGATAGAGATCACCAAATATTGTATCGTAGTTCAATCCAGACGAAATGTGATTCATAAAAGTATAGTCGATGCCCTCTGTCGGGTCTGTCAGGGAAGATGTCGACGCGTTTGACGAAATGATGTAAGCAGCAAGCCGGTTAACCTTGTATTCCTGGCTGATAGCCTCAAGCAAGTCAACCTCCGAGGCATGGCAGGTCAAGTTCCAGTTTGACTCAATTGACGGGTTCTCCTTGCGATAGTACTCCATGAAACGGCCGAGGGGGTCGTCTGCAGTAGGGATCCCCTCAGCTGTCATCTCACAAGGTGCAAAATCCACAATAATTGGGCCATACTCCAAAATTTCGGAAGCATTCTCGGGATTGAATCGAGTTGGCAACTTCTGGGGGATGTAGGACCCGACAGAGGTCATCGACAACACCTCCCCATTAGGCCCTTGTTCAATACCACCAAAGGTCTTCGAAATGAGCTGATGCGGGGGGCGAAGGGGGTGATTGAGATAGCACAGAGTGTTAAGTCAGTATTATAGTCCATAATCATAGTGAGAGACAAGAACATGCAGAGCAAGCATAACTGACCTGCTGAGATACTTCGATAGGGTCTCCCATTCTCGTACGAATCGCTAGGCACAACAAGAGAAGGGTGACGTTGATAAACAGCGCCAAAATGTATTGTACAAGAGCTCCACTAGCATGTTTGAACTTTCGATCCTTGAGAGTGACTTGGAATTTCAACACAGCCCAAAACTTGTGCAACGTCGTTGCCTGTCCGTGCGACGGCACGTACCGTGGAAGCACAGTCTCAACATCTTCGTCTCCGCCCTTGGACGATGAGGGACTATTTGTGCCCTTTGACTCAGAAACTTCCTCATCCACTCCATCTTCCTCCTCAGGAATGTTAGAGAGCTCCACGTCGCCCAAAGATGTGCCTCTCCCTCTGGCAGTTGTCATCGCCCTCTTCGAGATTAAATCTATGTGGTACTGTTTAACGAGGACAAATAGAGCGAAAAAGGGGGATGTAGGGTTAGCAAGATGCCTGCAACAGACTTAAGCTAAAGCACTCAGAAAGTGAAAGACAAATATGAAAAACAAAAGGATATCGGCCCCAACTCTCCTTGGTAGCAACAATCCCGAAATCACGCAAGAGCGCTCCGAAGGAAGTACAACTTTGCAGGGAGTCACACACAAAAAAGTCAGTTCAAGGGTCCTGCCACTCATATATGAAGCCTGCAGGTGGATTTTAAGGACGAAGAAGTCTAAATGGCCGCGCTAATGACTCGTCCACTCACCTGAAAGCTCTTGAATGGTGATTGGGCAATCAAATGTTCTCCCCATCAGTTGTTCAAAAAAATCTTTTTTTTAGAAGCTGTTTTTTTTTTGGAGTTTTTTTTCGGATTTTTTTGGACTCTCCTGAAACACACTGAATTTAAGGCAAGTAAGTTATAAGTGTCCTCGTTTTTTTTAAAATCGTAAATACATTATTGTCGCATGGGATCATTTCATTCATTCTTCATTCAATCATTCACTAAGTTCGAAAGTTACAAGATCGTGTACAGCAAGTGGCCCTTTGCGATCAGCATTTGCGTCTCTCATGCTGCGAGATCCCGCTTTTTTTTCCCGCTTTTGTAGAAGATGGTTCATGCTGCCACTCACAGGTAATTCACTTTGTGGTCTTTGTTGAGTCCGAGATTGAGTTGTGAGTTACTATTTAGGGAAATTCTATGTCAATGAAGTTTGTGATAAAAAGTTTCATATTATTTTGAGTGGTCATCGATTCAGTTTTAAGTATCGGCAGGCCTTTCCAGACGTCGCTGGTAAGGTCGTCATGGGGAGAGCCATGAAATCGCTGAATGTTGTGTTTGTTGGTGCTTCACTTTGTCTGGATTAGTTAGCGCTTTGTGCTATAATTTAATTGCTAGACGC
>Ga0209714_1002046_pt1 | contig 10479 bp, 5 predicted proteins | sample COGITO_mtgs_1104_5_FD_185517 | JGI IMG/M metagenome (GOLD analysis project Ga0209714, IMG submission 185517) | Pelagic marine microbial communities from North Sea - COGITO_mtgs_110414 (SPAdes) (version 2) | ecosystem: Environmental > Aquatic > Marine > Epipelagic ...
AAGAGAGAAAAAAAAAAGAAACCCACAGAAAATGCCTCCAGCACGACAGGCTACAAAGATGAAAGCGCCCCCCGATAAGTACGACACCTCAAAAAACAGTAGCCAGAAGGCAAACACTCTGTGCCGTGTAACATCGATCCCACAGCGCACGATTCTCTTAGAAAAAGCGGCTTTAATCCTGAAGAAATACGAGGAAGCGTTGCTGCCATCTCATGGCGGGAGGAATTGGCAGGTTAGGGTGATTGTGAAGGAGGGCGGAACTGGACCAGAATGGAAAAAGGGACCGCTATTTCGTTGGTACGGGGCGGAGTTGGAGTTGGGTGTGCTACCGGCTTTGATTGAGAATGTTGAGGAGCGCGTCGTCGTCCCCAAGTACAAATGCCTCCCAAAGGTGCCTGCAGACAGGTTCGCAGACGTCCCGGCGACGGACATCTTGCGACGAAATGAGACTGATCGCGGCTTTAACACGACTGCCGAGGCGAAGGAAGACTCCCAAAAGGTTGTCGTGAAACGTCATTGGATATCCCCCGACATGAAGGTCGTCAAGTTCTTCAAGGACGTTCTTGATGAGTGCAAAATGCTGGCCAACAGGGACATTCTCATCAACAAATTCATTTACGGGACCTCTGCTTCCGGAAACTTTCTTGCTCCTAAGCTTGTGAGCAAGGATGATGCCTTGAACGCAGGCCACGCCAGGTTCTTGAAGGACGGTCTTTGGGTCGTCGGCCAGGAAGAATCTTGGCAGGACGGCAACCAGGCAGAAATTGAGCGTAAAAAAGCCATCAAGGACGTCAAGGTGAGAATGAACAAAGCGGCCGATGCAAGAAAGCGACAGAAAGAATAAATAAGTGGAAAGGCAAAAGAACCAAAAGAACCAAAAGAACCATAAGAATCAAAAGAACCAACGACCCTCTAACAAACTTGTTTTGCTTGCAGGCGAAAGAGCGAGAAATTTTAGGCACCATGGGAGGCAGCAGCTCTGATAAGTCAGAGGAGCTGACCATGTCTGATGGCCTGCGCATATCGCCACAAAATTACTACGTGATGATGAATAGGGTCGCTTACCGGGAGACTCGCCTCAATGCGTTGAAGCAGGAGAAGAGGAAGGGAGTGAACGTAAATGCAATTCCTGGCCCCGATGGCGTCGCGGTCACGGTACCTCCTCCTGTTGCTCAACCCATTATCAGCACAACTCCGACTGGGAAGGTTACTTTCACTCTCACTGCGGCTGTCAAGGAGCTCAAGACCATGTGGAGGACCCTGGACCAGGCAGAAAAGGATAAGTGGCAGACCGAAGCTGTTGCCGCGGCGTCGAACCCGAACTTCGACTCTGTTCAGTTGGACCCCAAACTGTACACCAAATCTTACTTTACAACCCCCCCCCCCGGTCAGCGCGAGCTTTCGCCTTTGGTACATTTCGTCAATGAATCACGCAACAATCATCAACAGACCCGTTTGACCGAGCTCGAGTTCCTGGATAGCCTGCGGGCGAAGGAGAAGCTCAAGGCCGCTATTGCCGACCAGGCTTTTCTGATAAAAAAACTCGAGAAGGAGGCGGAGAAGGCCAGAAAGGATAATGAGAAGGCAGTAGCCAAGGCGAAGAAAATGAAGGAGAAGGCGGAAAGAGAAGGCAAGAAGGCAGCTAACCTACCTACCGTCTTGGCCAAGGATCTCCCGCAGATCCCCCCCCTACCTGTCTTGACCGAGCAGCAATTCCGGACCAAGATCAAATTCTTGTTGAGCGACGCCCAGAAAGAACTGAGGGATATCTGGAAGAATAAAATGTCGGACGAAGAGAAGGAGCAATGGAAAGTCGCTGCAAACGCCAAGAATGCAGAGATAAAGCAGGAGAAAAAGAACAATGCCGAGGCAAAGAGAAAACAAGCCAAGGCACCAGCTGCGCCAATCGTTGAGGGCGCCATGATTAAGACAGAGCCGGCTGAATCCGGGGACGGCAGCACAAACGGCGGGAAAGCGAACGGAATTGACGAAGCCCAACTCACCGACGAACAGAAGCTGCTCAATTACTACAACTCCCTTGTCGACCAACAATGCCGACTCTACGACGCACAGACAGATAACTGGCAGTCCGCACTTTGCGTCTCCTACAATGCCAACACTAGCTTGCACAGAATGCAATTCAGCAAGAAAAAATTTATCGACCTTGACATTAACAAGAATAAAATCATCTGGGAGAAGAACAGGGCCATTAAAAAGGGCGGAAACCGTTCCTTCTGTCTGAGCGACGATAAGGTCGAGATGTGTCTTGACGCTGCCGTTGAACACTATGAAAGGGTTATGTACACTGTTAACACCAAGATGCTGTTCCAGGAGGTGAGCGGAGCTTGCATGTTCCCATTTAAGTTTAAGTTTCCCGCATTCCCTAACACACCAACACACCAACACACCAACACACCAACACACCAACACACCAACACACCAACACACCAACACACCAACACAACACAGCTTCAAGAGGGATTTGATGTCCTCCGAGAGAGAGGATTCGGACGTTACGATATGACCGTGCTCGAGTATGACAAGCCTGAGTTTTCCTTTCTTACTGCACCCGACGCGCCGTGGATGCCCATCGTCCACAAATGCCTGGGGCAGAACGCCCAACTAGTTCATAAGGGCTGCTTTATCAGTTTGCCTGGCGCCGCCACTCAGGTTTACCACCAGGATGGAGTACACCTCCATAGCACCATTATGAAGCCGGTTCACGCTGTCAATGTCTTTATTCCCCTGATTGACATGACCAAGGAGCTTGGGGGCACCGAGTTCTGCTTGGGGACCCACATCCTCCACAATGAGGGCTATGTACCCACAAGATGTGAGACGCCCATTGGCCCTGCTGGTGTGCCTTACATTTTCGACTACAGGCTCGGACACCGCGGAATGGGCAATAGCAGCGACGAAGTTCGCCCCGTCTTGTATTTGACGTACAGTATTGACGCGAGATTTTCTGACAAGGTTAACTTCAACGCCCGCAGTTACCACAAACTCGGTGTTCTGCTCGAGAAACCCAAGAGCAGGGAGGAGAGAGGAGAGATGAGGCGCCAGAGGAGCGAAACCAAGGAGACCGTCGAAACGCCAGAGACAGGGCAAACTGGGGCAGGACAGACTGGAATGGAAGTGGAGAGCACTGGGTTCCTCGTCAAGGAAGAACCCACTGTTGTCAAGCAAGACACCACCCCTGCCAAAAAATCAACTGCAACCATCCCCAAGAAAAAGCGCCCCGTTCCCAGCGTAGAGAGCACCAGCAACAAAAAGGCCAAACATACCAATAACAATATTTGAAGCTGTCGCTTGTGGTTGAGCAAATTGTACTGGTTCTACAACACATGTGACTTTGTAAATGTGACTGAGACCCACCGCATTAAGTATGTGTTAAAATTGAACTTTGCTTCGACGATTTATTGCACCTGATACGAAAAACTTTCTTGAATTGCTTCAAGGAATTTTGGGTGATTATTTCCCACTAACCCGAATTTTTCTTATTGTCTCTCCCTCCACTATTTTTTTGGCCCCACGTCGTTTCGTCGGAATTCTACCACCATACCATTATAAAACAGCCAAGCACAGGAAGCTCATACCAATTAGTCTCTCACTTCTTCATTGAAAAAGCGATAGTAAGCGATCGTTACAAGAATGAGCCGGTGGGCTGAAAAGAGAAAGCAGCAAGCGGAGTTTGCTTTGAACAAGGAGCTGGATACTGGCGGGGATACCATCGACGCAGAGGCAACGCTCCAGCATGCAGCTCGCGGGGCGGCGATGGGAGAGGGAGACGAGGAGCTCTTTGAGAAAAAAATGACCAAGGAGGAGAAGAAGGCAGCTCAGAAGGCTGCCCGGGAGGCCAAAAAGGCTGCCAAGGCAAGGAAAGAGGGGAAGAACGGCGACTCAAAAGCTGAGGTTGATAAGGCTAACGCTGAAATGGTGAAGAAATTACAGGATACAGTCTTGACCCAGGGAGAAACGATGAAATCCAAGGAACTCGAGGAAGCGGAGGCATTGGTAAGTGTTGAATTTTTGCCATTCCCAGATGTGCTGAATATGCTGAATCCTTCCTCCCCTTTAACACACACTCTCCCTTACGATTTTCGCGGAAAACACTAGTTATCAAAAGAGGGAACTCATTGCACCTACGCGAGCAACAGAAAGGGGGTGGACCCTCGCGCTAAGGACATCAATGTTCAGAATTTCACCATGCTTCACAAGGGTCATGTAATGCTTGATGAGACACAGGTTGTGTTAAATTATGGTAATCGTTATGGTCTTCTCGGCTCAAACGGGAGCGGAAAGTCGACTTTTTTGCGCCTGCTCGGCGCCCGTTGCGTCCCGATCCCGTCAAGTATCGATGTATTTCACCTCAAGGAGGAGGTTGAGGCCAGTGACACAAGTGCACTAGAAGCGGTGATGAGCGTGGACGCAGAGCGCGCTAAGTTGGAAGCTGATGCGGATATGCTCAATAATATGATGGGAACGGACGACGATGGAAACGCCAACGGCTCCGCCGACGACGAAAACATGGACGAGCAGCAGCGAAATGAGCAGATTATGGATTTACTCAATATAATCTACGAGCGTCTGGACGACATGGATTCCTCAACTGCAGAGGTTCGTGCCAGAAAGATTCTTAAAGGTCTGGGTTTCACCCACGCGATGCAAGCAAAGGCGACTAAAGACTTTTCCGGAGGATGGAGGATGCGAGTGGCCCTTGCCCGCGCCCTGTTCATAAGCCCAGTGTGTCTTTTGCTCGACGAGCCTACTAATCACCTCGATATGGAGGCTGTTTTGTGGCTCGAGGACTATCTCAGCAAGTGGAACCGAATCCTGCTCTGCATCTCGCACTCGCAGGACTTCCTGAACAATGTCTGCAGCCACATGATTCACCTCAGCCCAAAGAAGAAGCTCGTTTACTATGACGGAAACTACGACCAGTTTGTCAAGACCAAGACGGAGAAGGAGGTTAACCAGCTCAAGCAATACAAGTGGGAACAGGACCAAATCAAATCGATGAAGGAGTATATTGCTCGTTTTGGACATGGTACCGCCAAGAATGTTAGACAGGCACAGAGCAAGGAGAAGGTCCTGGAGAAGATGGTGAGGGCCGGCTTGACGGATAAGCCCGTGGAAGACAAGAAATTTAATTTCGCTTTTCCGAATCCTGGACATCTCCCCCCTCCAGTACTGGCTTTCCAGAACGTTCACTTCGGTTATCCCAAGTGTGAGAAGCTTTACGATGGGATCAGTTTCGGCGTGGATCTTGACAGTCGTGTAGCTCTAGTCGGAGCCAATGGGTGTGGCAAGACCACTCTTGTGAAGCTGATTGCTGGCGAGCTCACCCCCACCGACGGAGACATTCGGCCTCACATGCACTTAAAAATGAGCCGATTCACCCAGCATTTTGTAGATGTACTTGATCTTACCAAGACGCCCCTGGAGTACTTTCAATCTCTCTACCCCGATGAGGCAAGGGACGAGCTTCGTAAGTACTTGGGAAGGTTTGGTGTGAGCGGAAAAATGCAAGTGCAGGTCATGAACGAGCTTAGCGACGGACAGAAGGCGAGGGTCGTGCTGAGTAAAATGGGTAAAGAGGCTCCGCACATATTGCTCCTCGATGAACCCACCAATCATTTGGACATGGAGAGCATCGACTCCTTAGCAGAGGCCATCCAGAAATTTACTGGTGGAGTAATTCTTGTTAGTCATGACATGCGACTCATCTCGCAGGTCGCCAAGGAAATCTGGGTGTGTGAGAACAAGACAATTAACATTTACAAGGGCGATATTAACAAATTCAAGATGGAAATGCGCTTGCAACTTGGAATTGGAGATAAGCCGGCGGAGCTCAAGGGAGATTCCAGTGTTGCCAGGGAGGGAGGAGGTGGTGAAAAGGAAAAAACAAACAAGGCAGCGGCAACCGAGAAAAAGGTTAGAAAGGACATCGGGGGCATCAGCGTTGCCAAGTCGGCGCCGCCAACAGCACCAGCACCCCAAGCCACCGTATCGAAATCGAAACCGGAACAGAGCAACGGCGGCGGTGACGCCTGGTCCGATGATGAAGAGAGCTCAACAGTGCCTCCTCCGGCACCTCAACCAGCAGCTAACGGTGGCGCGTGTCCCGAAACAGGAAAGGTGGAATGGCGCCTTTGCGGACTGTGTAATAAACGACATCCCTGAAAAATGAATGATTTTCTTACACCCAAAAAAACACATTCGGCGGCAAAAAAACCAAATTATATATAAAACAATACGCCAACTTTTTTTATGCGCTCTTGTAGATAGGCCCCACCTCGCTATCGTTGTCATCGCTCTCATCGACTTTATTTCTCAGCAAAATACTTCGCCCCCGCCCATCTCTACCACCTTGATCCTCGAGAGGACTCCTGCCGATGAGAGGACTATTTTTGTAGCTACTTGGGGTGCTTCTGACAGACTCATTCCCAAAACCGCTCCCGCCGCTCTTCCACACTTCCATCTTTCCCATTTCCAATTTGAGCTCCTTGAGAATTTCATCAAAGGAAGGTCTCTTTTCCGGGTCGCCGTCCCAGCACCTTAGCATCAGCGACTTGAGCGCCGGCGGCATGTCTGAGGGAACAGGAGGACGGAAACCGCTGGTGACCCTCACCATGAGCTGAAAAGGATTTTTTACCCGCAAATCGCTGTAGGGAAGTTTCTGGGTCCACACGGTCCAGATAAGAATACCATAGCTGTAGACGTCTACCTTGGCAGTGATTCTGACACCCCCCTCTCCCTCACCGTATTCATTATCCTCTCCCTCCCCTTCCCCAGAACCAACTAGGGAATCTTCGATTCCGGCCATCTCAGGAGCCATATAGGCGGGAGTACCGACTTGCTGGGTCATCTCCACGTCATTTGTCGTAAGCCTGCTCAAACCAAAGTCACACAACTTGACGTTGCCGCGGTCGTCTATGAGAATGTTCTCCGGCTTGAGATCACGGTGGACTACATTTTTGCTGTGCAGATAGGACATGCCCTTGGCAATGTCGTAGCTAATCTTGAATGCGACGTCCACCGGAAGCGGGCCGGCGATTTCGTTCTTAAGTCTCTTGAGCGATTGTGAAAGATTCTCGAAGCAATACTCAGTCACGATATAGAAGTGGTCGTCCTGATAGCTCACACCATAAAATCTCACCACATTAGGATGGTGTAGTTTGGCAATGAGACCTGCTTCCTGGGTGAAGAATGCCTCGAACTCCTTGGCATCCCACTTGATGCTATGCAAGCGCTTTACCGCGACTACCTGGTCGCAGTACCAACCCCTGAAAACGTGCGCGCTCGTCCCGCTGCCTACCACGACCCCAAGCTCAATATCCTCAAAGTCGATCAGCCAGTCGGCTGCGTCCGAAGTCATGGTCCGGAAAGCCTGCTCCATACCTTCTAGCTGGGGATTCTTCGCGATAAGTCTTTCGCTTAGCACCTCAAGTTTTTGGTATCTGAGCTTGCGCTTCAGGATGCGCTGTTTGCGATTATAAAAGACCGTAATTCCTAGAGCTGACGACACCACCAGCGCCCCCAAACTAATATAATACCACCATACCGTTAGCACCACATCGCTGCAATCATTTCCCTGAAACCCATCGTTACATATGCATTTTCCGTCTGGGCAGATCGTTTTGCTGCTGGGTCCAAGATATCCATTATTGCTGCAGGGTTGTCCCAAGCTATCAGCAGGGCAGCTAAGGCATCCCATCTCGCCGTCTTTCCCCACGCTCTCATAGAAGGTGACACTACAGAAATCACAGTCATCTCCGTCGTACCCTAAATCGCACTCGCAAGTGCCATTGCCGTGCAACCCGTCCCTGCACCTGCCATGGCTGTTAGGGGCGTCGCATGTATCAATGCATGATGTGCAATTGGGACCGTAAAAACCGTACCCAGTACCCGCGTACGTGCATTCACCGCAGACGGAGTTCCCTTCCCAATTTGTGTCGCACACGCAGCTGACGTTAGCACCAAAGTCAGGGAAGGTGCGATTGTCAAAACATGTTCCGTGACCACTGCAGCCCTCATCGCACATTTTTTCACAATTTTGACCAGCGTAGCCATCTAAACACCCACCGCAGTCCGCTTTGCTCCAATTTCCTTCGCAAACACACTGATATTGCGCATTACCAACCATCAGATTATCCTTTTCATTAGCACTGTGTTTATTATTATTACTTTCCAAACCATTTTTCACGAAATTCGGGTTGTCATCACCATTATCTTCGTCTTCGTCTTCGTCTTCGTCTTCGTCTTCGTCTTCGTCTTCGTCTTCGTCTTCGTCATCGTCATCGTCACTGACAAGCATGCAATCTCCTTTTCCGTTACAAACTAGCCCTGATTTGCTGGAATACGGGCACCTTGAGCAGTTCTGCCCCTTTCCGGGGTCCCCATACCAATGATTGTCCTTGTCGCACTTGTTGCAGTCTTCCCCCGTGTACCCAACGAGGCAAGTGCAGATGCCAGTCCCTCCAAGTGTTCCAGTACCATTGCAGCTCCCGTGGCCGCTACAAGGAACATTCTTGTGGTTTTGCCTGATCAAACCGGGGCAGGCTTTGCAACTGGGGCTGTAGTACCCGATGGCACAGCTGTTGCAGTATGTGTTGTTCCAGCCTGGGTCGCAGGTGCACTTACCATCAACGCAAGTCCCGTGCCCATCACAGATAAAACTCTCCGGCGACTGCTTAGGACAGTCCGTATCGGTCCCGTTCCAAGTGAACCAACTGGAGCGCAGATGATTTTGCCATGAAGCCTGCTCGTGGTCGGTTTTTGGATAAGGCATGTTCTGAGATAAAATGGAGAACTCCCCCGTCTGCTTTGAAACCGACTGGGAGGTGACGCCGATGGTTTGCCCGTAAACGTAGCTGAACTCCTCGTACTTCGCGGCGTCGTCACCCAAATAGGGCATCACAAGCATCCCAGGGGGGGACACAAAATTTGTGACCTTTGGGTACACCAAGTCTATTTGACATAGCCCATCGCTGGTCAGGCACTGGCCTAATACCGTCAGATTGTGGAACGGATTGCCGCCGAGGTCAATTACGGTGCCGTTTGCAGTCTCTTGACGAGATTTTCGAGGCCAGGCTCTCCAAGTTAATTCTAGGTATGTATTCCAGAAACTTTCGTAGAGGGGACAGGTTGTGCAGTAGACGAGAAGTTCCATGTAGCTTTCGGATATGCTTGAAACGGTGGTAGTAAAAGAGAATAGCGATGTGTTATTCGTGAAGACCTGTGCGAAGACGTTCGGAACTGAGGGGAAGGCATGCGGGAAGTGAACACCGATGATGTAAGGCTCATCCTCGTAGCTGTGCCTGGGGGGGATTATCTCGTTCCCCATCACGGACTCATCCCCGCCGTCGCTTCCCGAAAGCGCAGATGGACTGAATGCGTAGTAGTCCAGAAGAAGGACGATATCAGCATTTAACCAGTACGATTGGGTATCCTCTCTGTTCACCCTGCAGGTAAAGCCCGTGGCAGTTACGGAGGTCACAGTGGAGGACCACACACCATTGTAGGGGTAGTTGCTGTTACTTCGGGAGCGAAGTGACGTGAATACAATCGGGGGAGCATCAAACCCCCTCTTAAAAGTAACCGCCACATTTGTATGAAAAACTGTGGGACTTGGTGACGACTCTACTACTGCTGTGCCAGTTTGTTCCTTACTCGGTTCGTCGCCAATAACGGTAAAGGGCAAGGTATGGGCGGATGCAGCGTTATAGGAGGCGGGAAGTGTCGGAAGGGAATCAGAAGGAAGGGATTGAGTAGTGTGGGGGGACAGAAGGAAGAGAAGGAGGAATATGAGGAAGAGGGAGACTCCTGAGGATTGAGGAGTCATTGGGATAAATTAGGTCAGGAAGACAGCTAACTAGCTATCAAGAAGGGTGTTGCATGGCAATTAATCCACAAAATTGAGGTTGTTGAGGCTATTGTATGGGTAGGGCTGAAGTAAGACAACAAGCCGAAAGTAACCCAAGGCAAAGTCTTAAAGCTATAAAGCACCGGTTTTGACACATCCAGGCCTCACCTCAATCATAGTTAAACGAGAAAATAGCCTTTATTCGGTGTTAACGCTAAGGTAAAGGACAACTGACGACTTCGAAATTCATAAAATCAAAACAACAAGATGTCAAACGAGTCCCAGGCAGACCGCCGCAAGAAGGATGAGGCCGTTCGGGCTACAATCATGCAGAGGCTCATTGAAACCGGCGAGAAGGAGCGGCTGAAGAGCCTCCTCCGCGACAAGCTCATTGAATGTGGGTGGAGGGATGAATTGAAGGAGTACTGCAAGGAAGTCATCCGGAACAAGGGTCTCGAGAAAATAACTGTGGACGAATTGGTTTCAGAGATCACCCCAAGGGGGAGGGCGACAGTACCGGAGAAAATCAAGAGCGACTTGTTGCAGGACATTCGGAAGTTCTTGCAGAGTACAACATAGTAGTAGGCGTGATGGGTGATGGGTATGGGGGGGGG
>Ga0209714_1002051_pt1 | contig 10469 bp, 10 predicted proteins | sample COGITO_mtgs_1104_5_FD_185517 | JGI IMG/M metagenome (GOLD analysis project Ga0209714, IMG submission 185517) | Pelagic marine microbial communities from North Sea - COGITO_mtgs_110414 (SPAdes) (version 2) | ecosystem: Environmental > Aquatic > Marine > Epipelagic ...
GTGTTCGTGCGCTTGGTCTAACCCCCGTCATGCATCCCGATACCGCAGGCGCGGCCAAGGATGTTGCCGCCGCTGGCGATCCGAAAATTGGTGCTATCGCATCGCGTTTGGCTTCTGAAATCTATGGTCTCGATATTCTGTTTGAATCGGCTGAAGATGATGAACACAACACCACGCGATTTTTGCTCATGTCGGCGACACCCTTGGTTCCAGCCGCTGGCGGCGATATGATCACAACGCTGGTGTTTCAATTGCGAAGCGTGCCAGCTGCGCTTTATAAAGCATTGGGCGGCTTCGCAACAAATGGGGTCAATCTGACCAAGCTTGAATCCTATATTCGTGCTGGCGTTGCCGAGCAGGCGCAATTCTATATGGATGTTCAGGCACATATTGATGATCCGGCAATGCAGAACGCGATGGAAGAATTGCGCTTTTATTGCAGTAAAGACGAAGTCCATGTTCTAGGCAGCTATCCGGCAAGTCCATCACGGTCATAACCACAAGTCCGAATTCGGCATTTATTGCGGTAATAACCTTGCCTTTGGCCATAAAAAACTTGTCGAAACCGCTGCTTTGTTTCATACAGTTAGGCAGGAAGGCTGGGCGGACGTTGCCCCTGCCAATCCGGTCAGGTCCGAAAGGAAGCAGCCGCAGTAGGATGTTTACGGGTCATCCAGTCTTCCACTGACTTTTGGCGTTTTGGCGCATCTCGCTTGGCGTGGCTGCAATGGCCTTCTCCGTTATGGGGATTTGGCTTGGCTGAAGATGGCACCAGCTTGATAACGCCAATCGCGACTGATCCGACCGGTCACAAATCTTCGCGTGGCCATGAGCAAGAGATAGGTGTTTACCAGCCGATGACTGACACCGCCAAGCCAGCATATCGCGTATTGGCCCGTAAATATCGTCCCAATACTTTTTCCGAACTGATTGGTCAGGATGCGCTTGTTCGCACGCTTGGTAATGCTCTTTTGCTTGGCAGGCTTGCTCATGCTTTTGTGCTGACTGGTGTTCGCGGCATTGGCAAAACATCAACAGCTCGCCTTCTTGCTAAGGGGCTGAACTGCATCGGAGCTGATGGGAATGGTGACGCCACGCTTGAACCATGTGGCCAGTGCGAGCCATGCAAATCCATTGCGGCAGGACGTCATGTTGATGTTTTGGAAATTGACGCTGCCAGCCATACTGGCGTTGATGATGCTCGCGAAATTATCGAAGGCGTTGGCTATCGGCCCGTTTCGGCACGTTATAAAATCTATATTATTGACGAAGTGCATATGATGTCGAAAAGCGCCTTTAATGCACTTTTGAAAACCTTGGAAGAACCGCCTGATGCGGTAAAATTCATTTTTGCCACAACCGAAATCAGAAAAGTGCCGGTAACGATTTTATCGCGGTGCCAACGCTATGATTTGCGCCGTGTTCCGGCGGCCATGCTGGCTGGACATCTTGGCATGATCTGTCAACGCGAATCGATTGCAGCGGATGAAGATGCGCTTACTGCCATTGCGCGCGCCGCCGAAGGATCGGTTCGTGACGCGCTATCCTTGCTTGATCAGGCCGCAGCAATGACCGCGGACAAGCTGACCAATGATATAGTTGCTGATATGCTTGGGCGACCCGGACGGCGCGAGTCCCAAACTGTTCTGATGGCCGCGTTGGCTGGTGATGCCCCTTCGGCGCTTGCCGCTTTTAACATTGCCTATAGCCGTGGTGCCGAGCCGGAAATGCTGGTCACTGATCTTTTAGATTTAATCCACCTTGCCAGCATGCAGGCCGCAGGTGGAAGTGATGATGCCCTGATCGAAAGCGAACGCGAAATGATTGTCGGTCTTGCCGAATCAGGCATTGCCCGCCTTGGACGGGCATGGCAGCTATTGCTAAAAGGCCATGGCGAGCTTGGCCAAGCGCCCAATCCGGCGGCGGCGTGTGAAATGCTGATCATTCGGCTGGCGCATACAGCGCATATGCCAACCCCGGGCGAATTGATGCAGAAATTGCCAAAGACCAGCCTATCATCGCCGCCGAGCGTTTCACCGGCACTGGCACCGCCAGCACCATCGGCACCTGTTTCATCGGCAACGGCAGCGCCGTCAGCCGACACAGGCTCAATTGACACAGGCCCAAGCATGCCAACCTCGCTTGCCGAGATTGTCGCGCTTGCCGAAACCAATGGCGAGATGTTGTTGGCAGCCCGAATCCGCAATCATGTAAAACTGGTGTCGTTAAAACCGGGCAATTTAAAAATTGGTTTTGTTGGTGCTGCGCCTGATCAACTGGCAGGCGATATCGCCCGATATCTTAGCCAATGGACAGGTCAACGCTGGCTTGTGTCACTGTCCGAATCTGGTGGTTCGCAAACCCTTGCCGAAGAACAGCGTGATGCCGATGAAAAGCTTCGTGACACCATCGCTAGCGAACCTTTGATAGTACAAATTCTAGATATTTTCCCCGGTGCCAGCATTGATGAAATCAAAAACCCCGAAGCCACGGATGCGACAGTAATGCTTGTCGATGATAATGGGCTTTTGGAGGCTGAACAAAACAATGATGATGAGGAGGAGATGTCGGGATGATGCGCAATATGGCTGGCATGATGAAAAAAGTCCAAGAAATGCAAGGTCGGATGGAAAGCATGCAGGCCGACCTTGCGGCGATGGAATTTACCGCAATGGTTGGTAGCGGTGCGGTCAGCGCAACGGTTAGCGGCGATGGCAAGCTGGTTCGGCTAAAGCTTGATCCGACAGTCTTGGCACCTGATGATGTTGATATGCTGGAAGATATGATCTGTCTTGCCACCAATAATGCGCTTGATGAGGCGGCGGGTGAAAAGGCGCGTCTGCTAAAAGATATTACCGGCGGGCTGCCGCTCCCACCCGGAATGAATTTGCCGTTCTAAAATGCATAATTCGCTCGAAAATCTGATCCGCAGGCTTGGCCGCCTTCCGGGGCTTGGGCCAAGATCGGCGCGGCGCGCTGTTTTGTTTTTGCTGAAGAACCGCGACCGTCTTATGCTTCCACTTGCCGAAGAACTGCATAATGTCGCCAGCAATGTTCGCGCCTGTGTTGAATGTGGCAATCTTGATATCACCGATCATTGCAGTATCTGCGCCGATAGTCGTCGTGATCGTAGCCGCATTTGTGTTGTTGAGGATGTTGGCGATTTATGGGCGATGGAACGGGCGTCGGTTTATCGCGGGCTGTATCATGTTCTTGGCGGTACGCTTAGCGCGCTTGATGGGCGCGGGCCTGAAGATTTGCATATTGACCGGTTGGTTCGCCGCGCCGGACATGACGATACTGCTGAAATTATTTTGGCGTTATCAGCAACCGTTGATGGACAAACCACGGCGCATTATATCGGTGAAAAACTGGCAAATCTGTCGCTTGATATTACCCGATTGGCGCATGGCATGCCGGTTGGTGGCGAGCTGGATTATCTTGATGATGGCACGCTGGCACAGGCGTTAAAAGCGCGTGCCAAGCTGGAATTTTAGCTGGCATAATTACGCCCCCAGCCATGCCATATTATCACGCCATATCATCCGATCTTTGCAGCCAAGCCGGCGCCTAGCTTAGCAAGTCGGTCTTTGGCGCGGCCGGTGTGGGCTCATCGGCATCAAGAACTTCGATTTCGTCAATTTTATTGCCGCGTGAAATAATCTTGCCCGTTGATGTCTGGATATCCGAAATATCTTTTTCGGCTTGGGAAAAATGCGTTGCCAATTTGGCAACACGATCTTCGAGACGATGCACATCCTTCATCATCAGGTCGACCTGTGTTTGGATCAGACCTGCCGCCTCATGCATGCGGGCATCACGCAAAATGGCCCTGACCGTATGCAGCAACAGCATCAGATTATCTGGCCCCGCCATATAGACACGCGCCTTGCGGCTGGCCTCGACCAGCTTTGGCAATTGAATATTGATTTCGGCATAAACCGATTCGGACGGTAAAAATAAAATGGCACTTTCGGCGGTTTCACCCGGGATAATATATCTTTCGGTGATATCCTGAATATGTTTTTTCACATCATTTTCCAGCAACCGCTTTGCCGCATCGCGTTCGGCATCATTCGCCGCGCTAGTCAAACGGCGATAGGCCTCAAGCGGAAATTTGGAATCGATGGCGATTGGCCCGGGTGGATTTGGCAGGCGAAGCAAACAATCGACGCGCCGACCATTGCCAAGCGTTGCCTGGAAATCAAACGCATTTTCCGGAAGCGCATCACGCACCAGATTTTCCAACTGCACCTCGCCAAAACTGCCACGCGCTTGTTTGTTGGATAAGATATTTTGAAGCTGCGTTACCTGATTGGTTAACGCCGAAATATGGGTGTTGGCCTCGGTGATGACCGCCAGCTTTTCAGCCATGCCGGTCAATGATTTGGTTGTTCGGTCATTCTGGTCACGAAGCGATTGTTCAAGCCGATTGCCAAGGCGGCCTTCGCTTTGCGCCATCTGTTCGGCAATCAGCCGTTGCAATTCATTAGACTGGCTCGCCATTTGGGCAAGCTGGCCGCGCAATTCGGCAAAATCTTGGCCGTTTTCCGACTGTTTCCCGCGCCTTAAAAACAACACGCCAAGCCCAATCACGCCAAACAGGCCTGCGACCAAAATCAGTTCCATGCCAGTCATGTTCATCACCTGTAAAGCCGTTTCAAAAATGGTCTGACGTTTTCCCAGCGCCAAGTTTGACATGCTAGCAACTTGACTGCAACGAAACCATCTTCTAATCCATGAAAACCAAAACTGACCAAACCCAGATGAAATGGTGCCGCACCAAACAGCATTGCCCGTTTCCTTTGGCCGAAGTCACATTTAGGAATTATACTTATGCCAGCCACTGCCAAGCTTATACCAATTATCAAAGTGCCAGATCCGATTTTACGCGAAACGGCAAAGCCGGTGACCGAAATCACCGATGGCATTCGCCAGCTTTTGGATGATATGGCGGCAACCATGTACGACGCGCCAGGCATTGGCCTTGCCGCACCGCAGGTCAATATCGGCCAGCGAGTCATTGTTATAGATTGTGGCAAGGATGATGCACCCGAATTATTTAAAATGATTAATCCGGAAATTATTCGCGAATCAGACGCCCGCGCCATCTTGGAAGAAGGCTGTCTTTCTATTCCCGACCAAACGGCCGATGTTGAACGGCCAGCCGAAGTTGAAGTGCGCTATCTTGATGAGGCTGGTGAGATGCAGTCACTTGTTGCTAATGGGCTGCTGGCGGCCTGTGTTCAGCATGAGATTGATCATTTGAATGGCGTGCTGTTTATCGATCATATTTCCCGCTTGAAACGTGATATGATTTTGCGTCGGGTCATAAAGGAAATGCGTCAAACGACATCGCGCAACTAACCGGAGGTCATGCATGACCGCCTCGCATTCAGGTGCTGAAATGGCCGATACGCCGCCCCAGAAAGGCGCAAAGCAGCGCATTGTCTTTATGGGCAGCCCAGCCTTTGCCATTCCGACGCTTGATCATCTTGTTAAAACGCATGAGGTTTGCGCTGTCTACAGCCAGCCAGCCAAAAAATCGGGTCGTGGCATGAAAACAACGTCGGTGCCCGTTGCCGCCTATGCTGATGCTGCGGGCCTGCCAATTTTTACCCCTGACAATTTAAAATCTGCCAAAATTCAGGCGCAGCTTGCAAGCCATGATGCCGATTTATTCGTTGTTGTTGCCTATGGTCTGTTATTGCCAGCAACTATTTTGGCCATTCCGCGGTTTGGCTGTTTGAATGGGCATGCATCTTTATTGCCACGGTGGCGTGGTGCCGCGCCAATCCAGCGTGCCATCCAAGCCGGTGACAGCGAAACCGGCATTTCGGCAATGATCATGAAAACCGGACTTGATACCGGCCCGGTTGTTGGCGTTCGTAAAACAGCAATCAACAAACATGATAATGCCGCCAGCCTGCATGACCGGTTGGCCGATCTGACCGCAGAATGTCTCGGTGTGGTGATTGATGGTGCGCCAAATAGTTTGGCATCACCAATACCGCAAGCCAATGACGGCATTATCTATGCTGCTAAAATCAGCTCGGCCGAGGCGATGATTGATTGGCAGCAACCTGCCAATGTTCTTGATTGTCATATCCGTGCTTTTGCACCCTATCCGGGCGCATGGTGTTTTGCGCCAAAAGGCCGATTACGCATTTTAGAGGCAAGCCCGATGGCGATGCCAGCAGTGCCAAAAACTGCAGCGCTAAAGACCGCGCCGGCTGGTAGCTTTCTTGGCAAGACTGCCGATGGCGCAATGATAATCGCTTGTGGGCAAGATGCGCTGAAAATCACAAAGGTACAACCAGCGGGAAAAACCAGCATGACGGCAAGTGATTTTCTGAATGGGGCAGCGATGGCGATTGGTACGTTTTTGCATCCTGAAACCAGCCCAGAAAACATATGACGCGGCGTATTCTGATCACCATTGAGTATGATGGCGGCCCCTTTTCAGGATGGCAGCGTCAGGATAATGCCGATTCGGTTCAAGCTCGGATTGAAGATGCCGCCGCAGCTTTTTTATTGGCACCAGTTACGGTTGCCGGAGCAGGGCGCACCGACTCAGGGGTTCATGCCACCGCGCAGACAGCGCATCTTGACGTCCCCGATAAATTTACCGCCAACAGGGTGATGGAGGCACTAAACGCCCATCTTGTCAGAATGCCGATCAGCATTCGACATGCGGTTGAGGTGCCAGCTGAATTTCATGCCCGATTCAGCGCCATTGGCAGGCGCTATTTATACCGGATTTTGCCGCGCCGCCAACCGCCAGCACTTGATGCTGGACGGGTCTGGCATCACAAACACCCGCTTGATCCAATGGCGATGGCAAGCGCGGCCAAACATTTGCTTGGACGACATGACTTCACCAGCTTTCGGGCAAGCCAATGTCAGGCTGAATCACCCTTGCGGACGCTTGATCGTTTGGATGTTGAAAAGGTTGGTGATGAAATTCACATTCATGCCGAGGCGCGGTCATTCCTGCATCACCAAGTGCGCAATATCACTGGAACCTTGGCACTTGTTGGCACGGGGAAATGGTACGCTGATGATGTGAAAACTGCGCTTGCTGCCTGTGACCGCAGTGCGGCTGGTCCAACCGCCCCGCCCGAAGGCTTGTATCTTGTTGGTGTTGATTATCCGCCGATGGCTGGCAGTCGCGATTGAAGCATATAAAGAAGGCTGACATCGATCATGAATGACAGGGCGATGAATCCTGCCGCTACCAAGCCACCCTTGCCAACGATATCGCGGCCAATGCGCCACAACCAATAGCAGGTCCAGACCGCAACCGGCAAAATCGAAATCATCAGCGTTTGGTCACCGGTCATCACGGTCAGGCTTTGAACAATGCCGCCAAGAAGCTGTTGCAGATTTTCGATCCATAAAAATGGCACGATAAACGGTAATAACTTATCTGGTCGGCCAAGCGCTTTTAATAACAGATTGATCAAAAGTACCAGCATGACAACGCCAATCAATTGTAAAAGCAGCGCTGCAAAAAATAGGCTTGGAGTCGCCTCAGGCCCGGGATAAATCGTAACCAAAAGCGTAAAGACAATCGATGCTGCAATTGCCTGCCAAACCCCCGCTGCTGATGTGTCATAGCTGCCAATTGCTGGCTTTCGGCCAAGCATGACAAGCAATGTCACCCGAATCAGTACGAACAGGCTTGATGGTGATAGATTGGGCAATGATGCCATTTAAGATTCACCCTTAAAAAAACGAACCAGCATTTCATGATAGATTTTTGCAAGCTGGTCGATGTCAGCTGCGTCAACATGCTCATCGACTTGATGCATGGTTTGACCAACAAGGCCAAATTCGGCAACGGGACAGATATTTGTGATAAAGCGCGCATCCGATGTGCCGCCACTTGTTGACAGAACTGGCTTTTGCCCTGTGACCGATTCAATCGCTGTCTGCATTAATGCAGTAAAGCTGCCGACAGGCGTTACAAAGGGCTGTGCCGAGGCACGCCATGTCGCTGTCCATTCGCCGCCAACACGGTTGAAATGCTCTTCCAGCCAGCCAATTAAATCATCTGATTTATGTTCAGTGTTAAACCGGATATTGAACTTGGCCGATACGGATGCGGGAATGACATTGCCAGCCTCATTGCCAGTATCAATGCTTGTCACATTCGCGGTTGACGGGTCAAAATAATCATTGCCGCCATCAAGCGCGGTGCCATTCACCGGTGCCAACATCGCGATCAGCCGGGTAATCGGGTTATCGGCCAGATGCGGATAGGCAACATGGCCTTGCACCCCATCAACGCGTAATTGGCAGGACAGGCTGCCACGGCGGCCATTTTTAATCACATCGCCAAGACGTGATGGATTGGTTGGCTCACCGACAACGCACACATCTGGCACCTGATCATTTGCCTGTAACCATTCAACCACCTTAACCGTGCCAAAATCAGCATCGCCTTCTTCATCACCGGTGATGATAAAGCTGATTGATCCGGTATCATCGGTACCGTTAAGGGCGGATACGGCGGCAACAAAAGCGGCGATGCCGCCTTTCATATCAGCCGCACCACGGCCATATAATTTGCCATCAACAAGCATGCCGCCAAAAGGATCATGCTGCCATTGCGCGGCATCACCAACCGGCACAACATCAGTATGCCCCGCAAAGGCGAAATGAGGTCCACCTGTCCCACGGCGTGCAAACAGATTATCAATCCGCTTTTCCCCAGTGCCAAAAGGTAATCTTGTGCAGTCAAAACCGAGCTTGGTGAATTCATCTTGCAACAGATCAAGCGCCCCGCCTTCAATCGGTGTTACCGAAGGGCAGCGCACAAGTCTTTGTGCAAGTTGAACCGCATAGGATGGCATGATTTTAATCTCTCAAAAGATCATTTACAGATGTTTTTGAACGGGTCTTTTCGTCAACTTTTTTGATGATTACGGCGCAATATAGCGACGGGCCAGGTGATCCATCGGCCAATGGCTTGCCGGGAAGGCTGCCAGGCACAACAACTGAATAGGCTGGTACGCGGCCAATATGCACTTCACCGGTTACCCGATCGACAATTTTAGTCGAAGCGCCAATAAACACACCCATCGACAAAACCGCACCGGTTTCAACAACCACACCTTCAACAACTTCTGAACGGGCACCGATAAAGCAATCATCTTCAATGATAACTGGTCCAGCCTGCAATGGTTCCAAGACCCCGCCAATTCCAGCCCCGCCTGACAGATGTACATTCTTGCCAATCTGCGCGCATGATCCAACCGTTGCCCATGTATCAACCATTGTTCCGCTGCCAACATAGGCACCAAGATTCACAAAGCTTGGCATCAAGACGGCATTTGGTGCGATAAAGGCAGAATGGCGAACAATACAGCCCGGCACGGCGCGGAAACCGGCTTCGCGGAAACGCGCTTCATCCCAGCCGCTAAATTTTGGTGGCACCTTGTCCCACCAAACAGATTCGCCAGCACCTTCATAGATGGTTCCGCTTGGGATGGTTTGCATGTCATTTAGACGGAATGATAAAAGCACTGCTTTCTTCAGCCATTGATTCACCGTCCATTGGTGATCGCCAGCCGGCTCGGCGACACGCGCCGTTCCGGAATCAAGCAAAGCAAGCGCAGCTGCAACAGCGTCACGAACTGCCCCTGTGGTCGAGGCATTTACCGCATCACGATTGTCCCATGCGGCGTTGATTTCGGTTTCAAGTTGCGCCAAATCCATGCTTTTTCTCCTTATATTTGACAGGCGAATTGCCCGCTCTTGTCGTTATAGCGTTTACCGGCCTATGCGTCCATAATGCCGTCACTTCATTATTTTTATTGATCACCCAGCAAGGGCAAGCGAGCGCAAAAACCCCTTTAGGTCATCGGCTTTAAAATGCACATAAGCTTCATCCGAGCCGCGATTAGCCCATTCAATATCACTCGCCAGCCAAACCGTACGCATGCCAAGCGCGGCGGCAGGCTGAAGATTGGCGGCCATATCTTCGATCATGACCGCACCATTCGGGTCAATGCCGGTCTGTTTTAAAAAACAATCAAAGGCATATTGATCCGGCTTGGGAATATAGTCGGCGGCAACAATATCAAAAATCTGATCAAAATGATGGCGAACACCATAGGCCGATAGAATATTTTCCGCATGCGGGACTGTTCCGTTGGTGAAAATATGTTTCCGCCCGGGCAAAGCGCTTAACATGGAATCAAGCTCTTTGTCATGGTCAAGATCACTAACATCAATATCATGAACATAATCAAGATAGACTTTGGGCTGGATGTTTTCTTCGCTCATCATGCCGCGCATGGTGGTTCCATAGCGGTGAAATAAATCCTTTTGAATCACCCGCGCATCATCATCTGCAACATTATAATGCGCCGCAACAAATTCGGTAATCCGAACTGATACACGGCGAAACAGATTTGTTTTAGCCGGATAGATGGTGTTATCGAGATCGAAAATCCAGTCAC
>Ga0209714_1002069_pt1 | contig 10422 bp, 11 predicted proteins | sample COGITO_mtgs_1104_5_FD_185517 | JGI IMG/M metagenome (GOLD analysis project Ga0209714, IMG submission 185517) | Pelagic marine microbial communities from North Sea - COGITO_mtgs_110414 (SPAdes) (version 2) | ecosystem: Environmental > Aquatic > Marine > Epipelagic ...
TATAAAGAAATTGAAAGGATAAATAAAAAATGAGCGGAAGATTAGAAGGTAAAAAAATTGTAGTAACAGCTGCAGGTCAAGGAATTGGTAAAGCAACTGCAATTGCATTTCATAATGAAGGTGCAAACGTTATAGCAACAGATTTAAATGATAAAACTTTAGCTGATTTAAATAAAGAATATCCTAATATTAATGTTCAAACATTAGACTCAACAGACAATGATGCAATTTTAGAATTTGTAAAAACTTTAGATAAAGTAGATGTATTATTCAATGCAGTTGGATTTGTTCATCATGGAAGTATTCTTGAATGTGAAGAAAAAGACTGGAATTTTTCTTTTGATGTAAATGTAAAATCTATGTATCAAATGTGTAAAGCAATTTTACCATTAATGGTAAAACAAAAGGGTGGAAGTATAATTAATGTTTCATCATGTGCTTCAAGTTTAAAAGGATTTCCTAATAGATTTGTATATGGAACTACAAAAGGTGCGGTTATTGGTTTAACTAAATCAATTGCAGCTGACTTTGTAAAACAAAACATAAGATGTAATTCAATTGCTCCTGGAACAGTATTTTCGCCTTCATGGCAAGATAGAGTTAATCAAAGCCCAGACCCCGTTCAGGCTAAAAAAGATTTTATAGCAAGACAACCAATGGGCAGATTAGGAACTGCAGAGGAAATTGCAGCTGTAGCAGTATATTTAGCAGGTGATGATGCAACATTTACAACAGGGACAACAATTTCTGTCGATGGTGGAATTTCAATTTAATCAATTAAAAGAGGAAAAACATGAAGTTATTAAGAGTAGGACAAAAAGGAAGTGAAAAACCCGCAGCATTAGACAAAGAGGGTAAGATTAGAGATATCAGTTCACATATTGGAGATTTAAATCCTGAGCATGTGAATTTTGAAACAATGTCAAAATTAGAAAATGTAGATTTATCATCATTACCAGAAATATCTTCAAGTGAAAGAATTGGTTCATGTGTTACAAAACCAGGTAAATTTGTAGCTATTGGTTTAAATTATTCTGATCATGCTGCAGAAACTGGCGCAGAAGTACCTTCTGAACCTATAATGTTTATGAAAGCTACTAGCTGTATATCCGGTCCTAACGATGATGTAGAAATCGTATCAGGTTCAAAGAAATTAGACTGGGAAGTTGAACTTGGAATTGTAATTGGTAAAGAAGCAAAACATATTTCTGAAGATAAAGCCCAAGACCATATTTTAGGCTACTGTTTAGTTAATGATGTTAGCGAAAGAGAATGGCAAATTGAAAAAATGGGTCAATGGGTTAAAGGAAAATCTCATGACACTTATGGACCAATTGGACCATATCTTGTTACAAAAGATGAAATATCAGACATTAATAATCTAAAAATGAGTTTAGATGTTAATGGCAATAGAATGCAAACTGGTAATACAAGTACAATGATATTTAATGTAAATGTAATTGTATCTTATGTAAGCAAATTCATGTCTTTACAACCTGGTGATATAATTACTACTGGAACACCTCCTGGTGTTGGTATGGGAATGAAACCTCAGCAATTTTTAAAAGCAGGGGATACAATGAAATTATCAATAGAAAACTTAGGTGAGCAAAACTCGAAAGTAGTTGCTTTATAATCAATTGTGAAAATAACTTCTATTAAAAGTCATGTACTTAAATATGAGTTAGAAAAAGAGTTAGGCTATTCACAACAATATTATAAATTTAGAACAGCTCATCTTGTAGAAGTTCAAACTGATGAAGGAATTACGGGTTGGGGTGAATGTTTTGGACCAGGTAATATTGCTTTAGCAAATAAGTTTATTGTTGAAAAAGTTATCCAACCACTAATTATTGGAGAAGATCCTTTAAATAAAGAGTATATCTGGCACAAAGTATATAATCTTTTAAGAGATAGCGGACAAAAGGGAATGCCAATACAAGCTTTATCAGGAGTTGATATTGCTTTATGGGATATCCTTGGAAAAAAAACTAATACACCGCTTTATCAACTAATAGGTGGAAAATGTAACGATCAAATACCAGTGTATGGTTATGGAATGATGTTACAAAAAAAAACTACCTCAGAGTTAATTGATTTATTTAAAGAAGAAGCAAAACAAATTAAATCTAAAAACTTTAAAGCTATGAAAATGAAAGTTGGATTAGGTCCGATAGATGATCTTAAGCTTGTTCGAGCTGTAAGAGAGGAGGTTGGAAAAGATTTTAGATTAATGGTAGATGCAAATCATGCTTACAATTTAAATGATGCTTTGTATGTTGGAAGAGGTTTAGATGAACTTGATATTTTTTGGTTTGAAGAGCCTGTAGCACCTGAAGATTATGATGGTTATAGAGAATTAAAACAAAAAATTAATACCAATATTGCAGGTGGGGAAGCAGAGTTTACAAAATATGGATGGAATGAATTAATTAAAAAAAGATGCATTGATATAGCTCAGCCAGAAGTTTGTGGATTAGGAGGAATTACTGAATATTTAAAAGTATCTGCATTAGCACAAGCTAATTTCATTCCAGTAATTAATCACGTTTGGGGATCTGCTGTAAGTATCGCAACTAACCTACATTTGCTAACTGCTCAACCGGATATGCCAGGAGGATTATTCCCATCAAAATCAATGCTTGAATTTGATACGACAGAAAAAAATATTTTTATAACAGAATTGCCAACAGAAAGTTTTTCTATATTAGATCAAGTTAAAGAAAATAATGGATTTGCTTCAGTGTCAGATAATCCTGGAATAGGAATTACACCCAATCAAGATTTTATAAAGGAGTTTGAAGTCAATGAATAAGATTAAAACAACTGAGCCAAAAGTTCTTTGGAAACTAAGATGTAAACTTGGTGAGGGAACTTTATGGGTTAAGGAACACAATTCAATTTATTTTGTAGATATTAAGAAAAAGAAATTTTTCTCATTAAATATTAAAAACAAAAAAAAGAAAATTTATAAAGTAAATAAAGAAATTGGTTTTCTTGCTCATATTGAACGAGATATTTTTATTTTAGGACTTCAAGGTGAATTAAGAATTCAAAATATTAAAACTAAAAAAATTATCAAAAAAATTCAAATAGAAAAAAATATTAAATTAAATAGAATTAATGATGGTAAGACCGACCCAAATGGAAATCTTTGGTTTGGAACTATGGATAATTTAGAAAGGAATATAGAAAAAGGTTCTTTGTATAAATTAGATAAAAATTTATTATTATCTAAAGTTGATACTAATTATAGAATTACAAATGGCCCAGCTTTTATTGATCAATATAATTTTTATCATACAGATAGTCCAAAAAAGAAAATTTATAAAATTAAGATTGATAAAAATAGTAAAATAATTAGTAAAAAAATATTTAAGAAATTATCACCCAAAGATGGATCTCCAGATGGGATGACTTTGGATAAATATAAAAATTTATGGGTAGCTCACTTTAATGGAGCACGTGTTTCAGTTTTTAATCAAAATGCTAAATTAATACATAGAATTAATCTACCTGCACAAAATATAACTAATTGTGCATTTGGTGGACAGAATAATGATGAACTTTTTATTACTTCAGCAACTAAAGGCATGGACAAGGCTGGATTGCAAAAATTTAGATATTCTGGATTCTTATTTAGTGTAAAAACTAATTCAAAAGGAATTTTACAAAAGAAATTTATTTTAAGTAATGAAAAAAAGAGATCTTTACTATGAACGGATACCTACTAAGCTTTTAAGAGAGGATATTAGGTTATTAGGAACATTTCTTGGAAGAGTTATTAAAGATCAAGAAGGCATAGCTTTTTATAAGATTGTTGAAAGATTAAGGTTATTATCCAAAAATACTTTATTAGATAAAAATAAAAGTAAAATTTTTTCAAAAATATCAAAAGAAATCAAAAAGCTTCCACCTAAACAAACTTTTAAGATCACTAGAGCTTTTTCGCATATTTTAAATTTAATGAATCTTGCAGAATCATTAGACGCTTCACGTAAACTTAATGAATACGACAATCCTTTCTTTAAGGATAAAAAACAAAATATATTTATAGAGGATATTATTAACGGACTTTTTAAAAACAAAAGTATTTCCAACAACAAAATATATGAACAAGCTAAAAATTTAGATATTGGTATTGTTCTAACTGCACATCCAACAGAAGTTAAAAGAAGAACCTTAATCCAAAAATATGCCAATTTAATTGACTTAATGGAGCAAAGGCATTTGTATAGAAAGTATCCATCAAAGATTATTGAAATAGACAGAAAACTTTATACAGAAATTACAATAATTTGGAAAACGGATGAATTGAAAAGAACAAAACCTTCTCCACTTGATGAAGCGAGGTGGGGACTAGCAATTATTGAAGATAGTTTATGGGATACCATTCCTAGAGTTTATAAAAGATTAAATGACATATTTAGGAAAAATTTAAATAAAGATTTACCCCGAAATTTTAATCCTATCCAATTTGGATCATGGATGGGAGGAGATAGAGACGGAAATCCAAATGTCACTGCAGAAGTTACTAAAAAAGTAATTTTATTTTCAAGATGGCAGGCTGCTAAATTATACGAAAAAGAATTAACTAAATTAATCCAAGATTTATCTATGGCTGAATGCTCTCAAAAGATAAGACGAATTGTTGGAAAAACATTTGAGCCTTACAGAGTATATTTAAGACCTATTAGAGACAAAATTAGAAATACTCATCAATTAATAGAGAGACATTTGAATAAAAATGCACAACTTGATGAAAATAAATTGCTTCAAGATAAAAATGAAATTTTAGAACCTTTAAGAGACATCAGAGAGTCGTTAAATTTATACAAAGGACAGTATATAGCCAACTCTGATTTATTAGATCTAATAAGAAGAGTTAGATGTTTTGGAATTAATCTTGCTAAACTAGATATTAGACAAGAGTCTTCAAGGCATGAAAAATTAATAAATGAAGTATTTAAAAAAAAATATAAAATTGATTATATAAATATTAAAGAAAGTAAAAAAATAAATTTATTAAATTCTTTAATTAAACAAAAAAAATATTTTTTAGACAAAATCAATATTAAAGATAAAGAAAATAAAGAAGTATGGAATACTTTTAAACAAATATCAAAAGAACCTGCTCAATGTCTTGGTGCTTATGTAATATCAATGACATCAAAAGCTTCTGATATTTTATCAGTTTATTTTTTGCAAAAACAAGCCAAAACTAAAAATTTACTAAGAGTAGTCCCACTTTTTGAAACATTAGATGATTTAAAAAATGCTAGAGATGTTATGGCAAATCTCTTTAAATTATCTTGGTACAGAAAACTTATTAATCACCAGCAAGAGGTAATGATTGGTTATTCAGACTCAAGTAAAGATGCAGGAAAATTGTCTGCAAGCTGGCATCAATATAAACTTCAAGAGGAACTTAGAAATCTAGCCAAAAAATATAAAATTGATTTAGTCTTTTTCCATGGAAGAGGAGGATCCGCTGGAAGAGGGGGTGGTCCAATTCAGGCAACCTTAAAATCTCAACCTTCAAATACAGTTAATGGAAAAATTAGAATTACAGATCAAGGTGAAGTAATTCAGCAGAAATATGGATATAAACCTTTAGCTGAATATAACCTTTGTAGTTACATAGGTGCTGTTATGGATGCATCGTTAAATCCTCCACCAAGATCCAAAAAAAATTGGAGAGATTTGATTGAAAAAATGTCAGAAATCTCCACTTCTGCTTATAGAAAAAATCTAAATCAGAGCGAAGATTTTATTAGATATTTTAAAACAGTTACTCCACATAAATCTCTTGGAAAGCTTGCGATCGGATCTCGGCCTACCAAAAGGAAGAATGTTGATAACATACAAAGCTTAAGAGCTATTCCTTGGGTTTTTGCATGGACCCAAATTAGATTGATGTTACCAGCTTGGCTTGGAACTACTGAGGCATTAAGATACGGATCTATTAAAAAATTTTCCAAAATATTAACGGACATGGAAAAAAATTGGCCTTATTTTGTATCTACTATGGATATATTAGATATGGTGATTTCAAAAGTGGACCCAGAAATTTCAATTATTTATGAAAATAATCTAGCGGACAAAGGTTTAATAAGAATTGGTAAGAGATTGAGGTTTCAGTTTAAAACATTAGTCAAATTACATAATAAGATTACTCCAAAGGAAGTGATTACAGAAAGAAAAGAGTTTAGAAAATCATTATTTATAAGAAATAACTATACTGAAATGCTAAATATTTTGCAGGCAAATATTATGAATAAAATCAATAATAGAAAATATAAGAAAGAGGATAAAAAATATCTTGATGATGCTTTAATGACTTCTATAGCGGGAATATCTGCTGCAATGAAAAATACAGGTTAAATGATTGAACTGTTAATAGCTTTTGGAGCAGGACTTGTTAGTTTTTTGTCTCCTTGTGTTTTACCTTTAATACCAGGGTATGTTTCCTTTATTTCAGGTCAATCTCTTCAAGAAATTTTAAAATCAAAAAAAATAAACATTATTCCTTTAATTTTATTTTGTTTTGGCTTTTCAACTGTATTTATCACTTTAGGAGCTTCGGCATCTTTTTTAGGTCAAACACTTTTACAAAACTCAGAAATTTTAAGAATACTAGCTGGAATAATAATAATAATTTTTTCTCTACAACTGATTGGAGTAATTAATATTGGTTATTTAAATTTAGAAAAAAGATTTGAAGCAAAAAAATCACAACATTTCTTATTCCCATACATAATAGGATTAGCTTTTGGATTTGGATGGACGCCATGTATAGGTCCAATTTTAGGCTCTATATTAGCTTTAGCTTCTATAGAGGAAACCTTGATTAAAGCTATAATGTTATTAAGTTTCTACTCTATAGGTCTTGCAATTCCTTTTGTATTATCAGGCTATTTAATTCAAAAATTTCTACTATTTTCGAAAAATTTTAAGAAAAATATAAACCTTATATCTAAAACAGGTGGAATTATTCTTTTGATCACAGGTATTTTGATTTTAACAAATCAATTACAGGCAATTGGTTTTTATATAATTAAAATTTTTCCTTTTATGCAAAATTTTGGTTAAAAGCTAATTTATTTCAGAAGCTTCAATAGCCCACTGCATTAATTGATCTTCATCATCAATAACTTCTATTGGTATTTCATAGTATCTTAAATTTATAGTTTTATTATTTTTTTTATAAGAAAGAGGTTTTGAGTCTAGATCTAGATATTTTTTGACTGTATTTTTATTAGTTTTAAGATAGATGCTACCATCAAAAACCATCGCAAATGTAATATTATTTTTTAATATCGCATTACCTCCAAATAGAGTTTTACTTGTTAATCTTCCCAAAGGATTAAAAAGATCCAATGCATACTGTAAAAACTCACTTTTGTTATTTTTCATATCTCTTAAATAATTAATAATATTGTGGAAAATTTTAAATGATTTATTAAGTTATTAATGAAAATTTATCAAATTGATTCAAGTGCTAGAAAAAAAGGATCATCTTCAAGAGCATTAGCTAAAAAAATATTAGATAAAATCAAAAAACCAGGTGATGAAGTCATCTATAGAGATTTAGACGATGAGATGCTTTTTGTGAGCGGTTTGACTGAGTCTGGAATGAAAATTGATGAAAAAGATCAAACAGAAGATCATAAAAAAATGTTCAAGTTGTCAGATACACTTGTTAAAGAATTAAAAGAGAGTGATGTTATTATAATTTCAGCTCCAATTTATAATCATGGACCTCCAGCAACACTTAAAGCCTGGTGTGACTTAGCAGCAAGAATCGGTGAAACGTTTAGATTTAAACCAAATGGAAGAAGAGAAGGTTTGCTTCAAAACAAACATGCATATTTAGTTATTACTTCAGGAGGGACTAAGTTAAATAGCTCAGAAGATTTTTTAACACCATGGCTAAAATATATGTTAAATTTTTTTGGAATTGAAAAAGTAGATATAATTAGTGCAGATCAAATGGCACTAAATTATGATAAATCAATTAAAGACGCTGAAGCTCAAATAGAAAATCTATTTAAAGATTAGACATAATTGAGTTAGAAGATTTTATAGTATCAGCATCTCCTCCTAAATCTTTAGTTCTATTACTTTTATCACTTAAAGATTTTTCAATTGATTGAACAATTGAATTTGAAGCTTCACTTTCTCCTAAATAATCTAACATCATTGCACCAGACCAAATTTGACCTACTGGATTTGCAATTCCTTTTCCTGCTATGTCTGGGGCAGAACCATGAACTGGTTCAAATAAAGAGGGAAATTTATTTTCAGGATTAATATTTCCGGATGGGGCAATGCCAATAGTACCTGTACAAGCAGGTCCTAAATCAGAGAGGATATCCCCAAATAAATTTGACGCAACAACAACATCAAACCATTCAGGATTTAGAACAAATCTAGCAACTAAGATATCTATATGATATTGGTCTGTCTGAATTTCAGGATAGTCCTCTTTTATTTTATTAAATCTCTCATCCCAAAAAGGCATAGTAATTGAAATTCCATTTGATTTTGTTGCATTAGTTAGTTTTTTTCTTTTTCGTTGTTTTGCTAATTCAAAAGCAAATTTTTGAACTCTATCTATTCCATGTGCTGACATGATAGTTTCTTGAATTGCAATTTCTCGATCAGTGTTTTTATACATCCTTCCACCTACAGAAGAATATTCACCTTCGGTATTTTCTCTAACAATTAGCATATCAATATCACCAGGTTTTTTATTTGCTAGTGGGGGATCAATCCCAGGAAATAGTTTTACAGGTCGCAGATTTATATACTGATCAAATTCTCTTCTAAATTGAAGCAAAGACCCCCATAAAGATATATGGTCTGGAACTTGATCTGGCATACCAACAGCTCCAAAGAATATTGCATCATGTTTTCCTAATTTTTCCTTCCAATTATCTGGAAGCATTTTTCCATGTTTTTCATAATAATCACAGGAAGCAAAATCATATTCAGTAAAATTAATTTTAAATTGATGTTTTTGAGCAGCTTCTTTTAATACTTTTAATCCTTCAGGAACTACTTCTTTTCCAATTCCATCTCCTGGTATTGATGCAATGTTATATTCTTTCATAAGTAAAAATTTATACTCCAAAAAAGTGTTAGTTTATAATGTTAATTTATCTTTATATTTATAAACCTTCATTGTTTTGACATATTTTATTTGTTAGTTTTGGTTATGAAAAAAATATTCATTTTAATCTTTTTTAGTTTCCTGTTTGTGTCAAATTCAAATGCAGCATGTGATGATCCTTTGACTGATGGGGTTGATTACTCAAATTGTAGATTTTCTGATGCTCAAGATTTACAAGGAAGTTACCTTCCAAATTCAAATCTTTCATTTGCGAGTTTCATACAAGTAAATTTTGATAAAAGTATAATGATGAATTCAAACTTATCATTTGGTACTTTCCCAGAGTCTACTTTTGTAAGAGCAAATCTCTATGAAACTATTTCTATAGGTGCAAATTTTGAAAAAACTAATTTTACAGGATCAAATCTAACAAGAGTTGATTTTATGGGGGCTACTTTAATTGAAGCAAATTTTCAAAATGCAAACCTAATGGAAGCAAATTTTACTTCATCAAATATTACTAGTGCAAATTTTGATGGTGCTAATCTGATTGGTGCGACTTGGACTGGAGGTGAAACTTGTGGTCCAGGATCTATTGGTACTTGCAATAAGTAAGCATGAATACTGCCATCAAGACTGATGATGTAATTTTCAATTTTTTTAAACAAATTTGTGATGAAAAAGATGATCAAAAATGTGTTGAACTTGGTAAAGAATGGATAAAAGCGATGGAAACAAATTTGTCAAGTATGGAAGAAAATCTTAATGGTGCTGATAAATTAAAACACCAAGATGATATTAAAAGTAATCGAGATCATTTAAATAGTCTTAAAACAAAAAACTCGTCTGAGTGGCGTGAGTATGCAACTCAGTGTATGATTGAGATAATGAATCATAAAAGTCAGCAATAATGAGCAATCAAGAAAAAGTTTTTATTATTATTTGCTGTTCTTTAATTATTTATACTTTGTATTATTTAATTGAAAAATATCTTTTTTAATAGGAGCTAGATCTAGCCCACTTATTGATATTTCCTTCTTTTGCTTTTTTATTTATTTCCTGAAGCTCTGATTTAGAAAAATTTAAGTTATCTAAACTTCCAATATTTTCTTTTATTTGTTTAACACTGCTCGCCCCAATCAAAGCAGTAGTGACTGCTTTATTATTTAGTACCCAAGCCAAAGCCATTTGAGATAACGTTTGACCTCTTTTTTTTGCAATTTTATTTAAATCTGAAATTATTTTTATATTTCTTTTAGTAATAAATCCTTTGTCTAATGCTGATTTTGGATCACTTGCTCTAGATG
>Ga0209714_1002070_pt1 | contig 10420 bp, 4 predicted proteins | sample COGITO_mtgs_1104_5_FD_185517 | JGI IMG/M metagenome (GOLD analysis project Ga0209714, IMG submission 185517) | Pelagic marine microbial communities from North Sea - COGITO_mtgs_110414 (SPAdes) (version 2) | ecosystem: Environmental > Aquatic > Marine > Epipelagic ...
CAAATCCGACTCTCACCAAAAAACAAAAGGAAATTTGGATCGTTAATAATAAGCCAATCTAATAATTCTCGGTTGAGTCTAGCTACACCCCTGAGCACCAGTAATCGAACGTCGATAAATAACGGGAGAAATCGTCGAAAATACCATTGCAACGGTGTAAATGACTGCCCTTTTTCCTTCCTCTTCCCCCTCCCCTTCCCAATCCTCCCTCCCTGACACCCATCTAGCAGCTGGTGAGCAGCCCGATCCGATGAGTGATTTCCAGGTCCTCCATAACGAGAGCTACGACGCCCTCTTCAAGGTGATACTGTTAGGAGATTCCGGCGTGGGTAAATCCAGTGTCCTGTCGAGATTGACTGGTAAGGGATTCTCCTTAAACACCAAGGCGACGATCGGGGTGGAATTCGCCGTGAAGACGCTTCCCCTAGCGTCCGGTTCCGTAGTGAAACTTCAGCTGTGGGACACGGCTGGTCAGGAGAGATACAGAAGCATTTCGAAGAGCTATTATCGGGGTGCGGTCGCAGGAGTGGTCGTGTACGATATTACAGATGCCCAGTCGTTCGCTAACGTCGGGAAATGGGTGAAAGAACTTCGTGATTATGGTTCTCCTGACGCCGTGATTATGATGATCGGAAACAAGAGGGATCTGGGGGATCTGCGGAGTGTTTATCTGAATGAGGCCAGAGACTTTGCGGTGGAGGTAAGTCAAGTTAACAACATGTCTAAATCACAATGTTGTCCGCTCTGTTGCCGCGGCGGCGAGCGTAAAGCTCCTCCTGGATGGCAACCTCGAGCTAACCTCACCTCACCTCATATCACCTCACCTCAACCTCCTTTCCCCTCACCTCACCTCGCTTAACCTAGAATAAATTCGCGTTCATTGAGACGAGCGCGAGGACAGATATCGGTATTGTCACCGCGTTCGATAAGGTTGCCGAGGAGGTGTATAGGAGGGAGGGGAGGGAGAGGACGAAGAAGCTTGAGAGTGAGGAGCGGAGGAAGAAGTTGAAGGGTGGGAAAGCGATCAGCTTGGGGGAGGAGGGAGAAGGGGAAAAAGAGAGTTCGAGCTCTTGTTGCTAGTCAAAGACGAGAAAGAGAGAGAGCTTAGTCAAGGAACAAATCTAGTCGAGAAAGAAAAGAAAAATTTAGTCGAAAACTAATCTTTTTTTCACAAAATGTTGTCATTCTTATTCTTAGTTAGTAGGTAAAACATTTGTCATCTGTCTTTCTTTTTTCCTACAGTTGAAAACTGTCCCCGCCCGCCCTAGTAATCTCTAATGCCACACCGAAACCATGCTAAGACTCGTCACATCAACTCAACTCAACTTATATCATTAATGGCTTCGGCATTTTCATGTTCTTCATCGCATCAGTCTTGGGACTCTGCGAGTTGGCGGCGGCTTGAGTGTTTGAGAGGGACTCACTGTTGGAGCGGGCACGCTGAATAACCACATCGTCGTCGGCGGAATCGCGTCTGGTGGGAGCTTCTTGGGGAGCCTAAGAGGGTGGGAAAGAGGGTGTTAGAGAAGGGTGTTTTGGGGTGCTTTGACTTGAGTCTTGAAAACCAAAACAACTGAACCCGGACGAGAGAGGCTAGCTAGCTAGTAGATGGGCTCACAGCTCAATTCATCTTCAAAATACGCTCTAGCCCAAGAATTTTCGATTCGTAATGCGCAAGATACACGCACTGCGCAGCAGCAGATAAACCAAACCAACCTTAGAAGGGCTCACTGGTGGAGTTTGATACATGGCCTCATCGTCGATTGAGTATCGCCTCCTCTCGCTTTTACCATCGTGGCAGTCGGCCATTTGGTCGCTGCAGCGGAAAATACAGGTGTGGCGTGTGTTTAAGGAGTCGCGCAAGCCGTGGTTTGTTGTTGAACATTTTTCACAGCAAAAGTAGTTGTTGAGGAAAGCCCGTCGTCGTTGTATATACAATGGAGATTAAATTTCGATGAACGCATGGTGTCGAATGAATGATTGAGAATTGACCGTCGTTGGATAGAATTTAAAGGAGTAATTGTTTGATTAGAGAGCAACAGGGTGAGTAAAGAACATTCTTTGTCGCGACGCCCATTCCGCCGTGCTGGATGGTTCGAAGTTAATAAACAAAATTGCCGGGAAGGTGGACTCTCATTATCCAAACGTACCTAAATTAGTACCAAAAATCTCTATTAACAAATTGTTTGATCGTTCTTGTTTGGGTTGGGTTGACGCTTGTTCGCTCGTTCGTTCTCCACTACAAACAATAATAGAGTCTTCCCTAAATATCGAAGTTCAGTATGAAAAAATTCTCGCTCGCTACGCTTGCTTTTTTAACCTCGGCTCACGGGGTATCTCTTAGCAACGGTGTTTCCACTTACAAAACATCGGATGACTTAGTCGATTCTTCTCTGTGTGGGAATGGATCTGCCAAGAGTCTCTCAGGCTACTTTAGCGTGAAAGGCAGTTCATCCGACAAAAACAGTGATAAAAGTGAGTGCGGCATACCTTTTTTATGATCAGATCCATCAGTTTAAGTTGTGATTCTACCTTTTTCCTTGTAACGAATGGGAATGCTTGGATGTTGATACTATTTCTCACCCGTCTAATTTTCGCTATCGGTGTCGGTAGATCTTTTCTACTGGATGTATGAGGCACAGAACAACCCAGCTGATGCCCCTTTGGTGATTTGGCTTACGGGGGGGCCGGGGTGCTCGTCAACACTGGCCCTCCTCTCGGAAAATGGGCCCTGCAGAGTGAATGCCGATGGGAAAACCACAACTCCTAACGATTTCTCTTGGAATAATAATGCCAACGTTTTGTGGCTGGACCAACCAGCCGGGGTCGGGTTCAGTTATGGGACGGAGAATGACGACAATGAGGAGATGATAGCTGAGGATGCTTATTATTTCGTTCAGAGCTTCCTGCAATCGCACCCAGAGTACGCTACGCACAGTATGGGAAGCGGTCCGCCAGTAACAAAAAAAATGAAAATCGGAGGGCTTTTTGGAAAAAGTAAATTCCGTTTTAATCGAACAAAGAAGATACTTTAGATAAATAACCATTGCTGTACCCCTGCTTCACTTCATTATCTACCCCGTGCAAAAGTTTAGAACTTCACAAACTCATACCGTTCAACTTCCCGAGCTGTAGAAGAGGAAAAAAAGGGGGGGGAAAAATAGGGTGCTAAAACGAATACTCTCAGTCGACCTACGCAATCAACGCGCAAAGCCAGGGTCGTTGACACATTGAAGAACACCGTGTAGAAGTTTGGTCGCCTTTGAAGCGAGCGCCCCTGTGAAACAGCCCATCTCGGACACAAAATCGACCAAAATTGCTCTGATGGTTGACAGGCCACTAACCACTGGAGGTATTCGTATAGAAGAGTATAAGTCGAAGACGGCGAGTTATGTCGATCAAGAAGACCGGACGTGGGGCACAATGGCGGAGAAGATGCATAAGTTGGCCAATTGTGGTCGACAGAGCGATTGTTTTGTGACGCCTGAAATTGTGGCGATTCTGATGGTACTATTTAAACAACCATACACCGAGAGTTGGCAGTGCTGCAGCATTTACCATCCCAGCTCCCAGACAAATTTCTTGCGCGAAGATGGCAAAGATGGCAGCTTATCTCAGTCCCAGGTTGAGACTCTCGTTGAACTCTGTGAAAACCAAGTTACAAAACATCTCATGAAGGAGACCTTCTTCGTCGAAGTTGCTCGGACGACCAAAAAATCAGGAGCTTCATTTAATAGTGGGTGTCCATGGCTTTGGTTTGCAAGAGGTGTGGCTGCACCGAACATAAACAAATCGCTATCCGAAGCGGATAAGGAGGTGAGGAGTTGCGAGAAACGAAGCTCATTATTGTTCCAATCGAAGACGAACGAAAAGAAAGAAGTTCATAAGCTGTTAAAACATTTTCAAAAAGTCACGTCTGTCCTGTCTCCTGATGAACGGATGAAGGTTATGAAATTGCTGGCCACAGATGTGAACAACGGCAGCGGAGCGGCACCAATTATTGTTTACACTGAGATCAGTACTGAAATTGAAGAATTGAAAACGTCAACAAATTTTCACGAGGATGTGACCAAAGAGTTGGTCACGCAAAAAAGAGGTAAGCCAGAACAGGGTGGACATCCCCGGGCGTTCACAATTACCGACGACGGCTACCGATCATCCTACTGGATGTGGATCTACGATTATTTGCAGTTGAATGAAGTTGCGGCGAAAGCACCGCAACTCGAGGAATTGATGCACGCTTTACTTCAAACATCAAGAAGTACAGAACGAGCGAATAGATTATCCAAGGGGGGTACGAGCGAGAACGACAAGAAAGAAGCGGAAAGACACGATCGATTTAAACGTGCAACGACAGAGAAGTCAAAGAAATTGATTGACAATTTAGTGAATTTGAAATGGGGTAGCAACTACAAGTCCCCGAAGGCTTTAGCGCGCGGGTTACTGGCGCAATTGTCGAATACATCGGTAAGTGCGCAAGAGGTCTTTGCCAGAGATGGCTTGATGTGCTGCTACAAAACAGCAAAAAAGATGTTGGAATTTTTTTCCGATGCACACGAGAAAATCGTTCTTCCAGCTGTCTTTCAGTACATAAAAGACAATAGTGTGCCAATAAATATGTGGGCGGACAACCTTGCGATTATCTCGAGGGTTAAGAACGGGATTGCAAACTCGGGAGTAGTCCGATGCTTCGAGACGATATCAAGAGGTGTGCTTTTGTTGCAGCCATTCAAAGGCAAGATCAACACAACTAAACCCCTCACACCCGCCTTCACTGAGGTTCTTCACAATGCCTTCACCGAGCGAGCCACGGCCGGTCATAAAACTGTAGAGTTGAACTATTACCCCGGAAGCGAACCTGTCTTCAAGTTCACAGCTGAAGATTTGCCGAAGAGCACGGAAAAACATTTCAGTTCGCTTGACATGATAAATGACACGCAAGAACCAGGGACATTTGGCAACCAATACCAACAAGTTGAAAAGGTGTGGGAACACCTTTGGAACCAGGTGAGCGACCAAGAGGGACAGAAGAAGGAGCCCCCCTTCGTATTTACGAGCGTCGACGAAGCAGGGCAGACGCTGTTGGAAAAGCTGAAAGTTCTGGCCCAGCAAGGACAACTCGACGGGTTAGGACAGAAGGAGCTGAAGCGATTCATCATGCAAAAAATCATCGTCCTCATCGCACCGTTTCACGTCGAGGGCGCGTGTACGATGTCGGCGATGGCCAACGCAGAGGATTTGACAACTTTCTATGGAGGAGCGTTGAAGATCATGGGAGAGAGCAAGTTCGACGACTTCGCCAAAGAAGCTATTGCCACCGAAGCAACGACATTGAGGAGGCTCACTAAGCCTCGACTCTGGAACGACTTTACTCTCGCCGAATATCTGCCGAAAACCTATAACTCTTACTCAAAGGACGACTTGATTGATTACATCATCGCAAAGGAGCTTACAAATAATGATTTTTCAAAGAAGAAGAGGGAGCGGGATTCCGAAACTGAGGACGAGGACAACGACGAGGTCGAAGAAGAGGTCGAAGAAGAGGTCGAAGAAGAGGGAGAGGGAGAGAACGAGGTCGAAGAAGAGGTCGAAGAAGAGGGAGAGGGAGAGAACGAGGAGCAGAAGGCGGAGAAAAGGTCGGAATCGGTCGAGGCGAGTTTGAAAATCAGCACCGGTCGAAGGCATCACTTCTTTCGTTTGTTGTACCATGCGGTGATGCAGAGCATTGATGAAATGCGAGAGATGGTCGTCAAAGCGTATATCGTCGCTAATAAGAATATGGCATCGTTGCCAATGGAACAGTACACAGAGGCCCCCATGTTTTCCGAGGTGTTAAAGTGGCTCGACAATGAGCACCCTCAAGCAGCGTACTTCTGGCAAATTATATTCGTTGAGATCCCGCTAATGGTCGGCACCTTCGTATCTCTGGAGGAGGGCGACATGAATCCGCTCCTCCAGAACATGCACTTGATTAGCAATCTCCTTGCCTATAACAACAAACCGAAAATAGCTGCGAACGTCGCAGCTTTCGCCGTTTGCATGGAATCCTTGAGGAAGGAGCAACCTGACGTGCTGAAGTACCTGGCTGAAAATTGCTTGAAGGTTTTCTGCGACGAGCAAGTGGAACAGTACAACGCCTTGGTGACGCGCAATGTCTCTGCGAGACATTTCGAAGAGGGCGCGATTAAGGAGAAAGCCAATACGATCCAACTCTTGAGTGCTCTGACCTCAAAATTGGGCGGGGAAACGGCGGAGCAAGTACAAGCTAAAAAGAAGGCTCACGAATCCGAGAAGCAGACGAACGTTGGCCTTCGGCAGAGGGAGAAATACAAGGGTACGATAGATACCCTTGCAGTTTTCATCAAGGACAGGCTCGTTACTACTCTTGGCGAAAAAACCGAAATCCAAGAACTCCTGACCATCAAGAGTAAAAAGCGGGTAAACAAGTTTGTAGAGGGCAGACGGCTGCTCAAAAAAATTTGCTCGAACCTAGAAATAAGGTTGGCCTTTCAGATTAAAAAACCGAGCGAAAAGAAAGAGAAGGATGGCGTAGATAAAGTCACTTTCGCCGGAAACAAAAGGAAAAAGCTGACCGCTGAAGTTGTGACGGCCATGGAAGCCCCCTCAAAAACGAAGAAAAAGAAGGAAAATGAACCGGTGACACTGACGGAGGAGGAGGTAAGGTTGGCGGAACAGGCGGAGGACGATGACGACGAAACTTGGAATCCCAGCGAATCCGAGGAAGATCTCAGCGATTTGGATTCAGAGGATGGATCGAGTGCTTCCTCTGATTCTGAGGCCGAGGATGTGATGATGGATGTTCGGAAATCTTTAAGGGAGGGATTAAGGACAAGACTGGTGAAGAAAAAGGGGAATGAAGAATATCTTGCCGAAGAGAGATTGGATTGGTTGGAAGGTTTGCGTGTTTTTTAAATTTTAAGTTGTTGTTTGCTACCGAGACGCTCTTTTTCTAGTCAATTTGGACGGTGGCGATCTAAAAAATTCTCCTAGACCATATCCACGTACTAAAGTACCGATCGCGTTATGTGTTGTTGGTAGAAAAATCGTTGCCAACTCATCGTCACAGCCTTTTCACGGGGTAGAAAAAGGTCGATTTTGTGTCCGAGATGGGCTGTTTCACAGGGGCGCTCGCTTCAAAGGCGACCAAACTTCTACACGGTGTTCTTCAATGTGTCAACGACCCTGGCTTTGCGCGTTGATTGCGTAGGTCGACTGAGAGTATTCGTTTTAGCACCCTATTTTTCCCCCCCCTTTTTTTCCTCTTCTACAGCTCGGGAAGTTGAACGGTATGAGTTTGTGAAGTTCTAAACTTTTGCACGGGGTAGATAATGAAGTGAAGCAGGGGTACAGCAATGGTTATTTATCTAAAGTATCTTCTTTGTTCGATTAAAACGGAATTTACTTTTTCCAAAAAGCCCTCCGATTTTCATTTTTTTTGTTACTGGCGGACCGCTTCCCATACTGTGCGTAGCGTACTCTGGGTGCGATTGCAGGAAGCTCTGAACGAAATAATAAGCATCCTCAGCTATCATCTCCTCATTGTCGTCATTCTCCGTCCCATAACTGAACCCGACCCCGGCTGGTTGGTCCAGCCACAAAACGTTGGCATTATTATTCCAAGAGAAATCGTTAGGAGTTGTGGTTTTCCCATCGGCATTCACTCTGCAGGGCCCATTTTCCGAGAGGAGGGCCAGTGTTGACGAGCACCCCGGCCCCCCCGTAAGCCAAATCACCAAAGGGGCATCAGCTGGGTTGTTCTGTGCCTCATACATCCAGTAGAAAAGATCTACCGACACCGATAGCGAAAATTAGACGGGTGAGAAATAGTATCAACATCCAAGCATTCCCATTCGTTACAAGGAAAAAGGTAGAATCACAACTTAAACTGATGGATCTGATCATAAAAAAGGTATGCCGCACTCACTTTTATCACTGTTTTTGTCGGATGAACTGCCTTTCACGCTAAAGTAGCCTGAGAGACTCTTGGCAGATCCATTCCCACACAGAGAAGAATCGACTAAGTCATCCGATGTTTTGTAAGTGGAAACACCGTTGCTAAGAGATACCCCGTGAGCCGAGGTTAAAAAAGCAAGCGTAGCGAGCGAGAATTTTTTCATACTGAACTTCGATATTTAGGGAAGACTCTATTATTGTTTGTAGTGGAGAACGAACGAGCGAACAAGCGTCAACCCAACCCAAACAAGAACGATCAAACAATTTGTTAATAGAGATTTTTGGTACTAATTTAGGTACGTTTGGATAATGAGAGTCCACCTTCCCGGCAATTTTGTTTATTAACTTCGAACCATCCAGCACGGCGGAATGGGCGTCGCGACAAAGAATGTTCTTTACTCACCCTGTTGCTCTCTAATCAAACAATTACTCCTTTAAATTCTATCCAACGACGGTCAATTCTCAATCATTCATTCGACACCATGCGTTCATCGAAATTTAATCTCCATTGTATATACAACGACGACGGGCTTTCCTCAACAACTACTTTTGCTGTGAAAAATGTTCAACAACAAACCACGGCTTGCGCGACTCCTTAAACACACGCCACACCTGTATTTTCCGCTGCAGCGACCAAATGGCCGACTGCCACGATGGTAAAAGCGAGAGGAGGCGATACTCAATCGACGATGAGGCCATGTATCAAACTCCACCAGTGAGCCCTTCTAAGGTTGGTTTGGTTTATCTGCTGCTGCGCAGTGCGTGTATCTTGCGCATTACGAATCGAAAATTCTTGGGCTAGAGCGTATTTTGAAGATGAATTGAGCTGTGAGCCCATCTACTAGCTAGCTAGCCTCTCTCGTCCGGGTTCAGTTGTTTTGGTTTTCAAGACTCAAGTCAAAGCACCCCAAAACACCCTTCTCTAACACCCTCTTTCCCACCCTCTTAGGCTCCCCAAGAAGCTCCCACCAGACGCGATTCCGCCGACGACGATGTGGTTATTCAGCGTGCCCGCTCCAACAGTGAGTCCCTCTCAAACACTCAAGCCGCCGCCAACTCGCAGAGTCCCAAGACTGATGCGATGAAGAACATGAAAATGCCGAAGCCATTAATGATATAAGTTGAGTTGAGTTGATGTGACGAGTCTTAGCATGGTTTCGGTGTGGCATTAGAGATTACTAGGGCGGGCGGGGACAGTTTTCAACTGTAGGAAAAAAGAAAGACAGATGACAAATGTTTTACCTACTAACTAAGAATAAGAATGACAACATTTTGTGAAAAAAAGATTAGTTTTCGACTAAATTTTTCTTTTCTTTCTCGACTAGATTTGTTCCTTGACTAAGCTCTCTCTCTTTCTCGTCTTTGACTAGCAACAAGAGCTCGAACTCTCTTTTTCCCCTTCTCCCTCCTCCCCCAAGCTGATCGCTTTCCCACCCTTCAACTTCTTCCTCCGCTCCTCACTCTCAAGCTTCTTCGTCCTCTCCCTCCCCTCCCTCCTATACACCTCCTCGGCAACCTTATCGAACGCGGTGACAATACCGATATCTGTCCTCGCGCTCGTCTCAATGAACGCGAATTTATTCTAGGTTAAGCGAGGTGAGGTGAGGGGAAAGGAGGTTGAGGTGAGGTGATATGAGGTGAGGTGAGGTTAGCTCGAGGTTGCCATCCAGGAGGAGCTTTACGCTCGCCGCCGCGGCAACAGAGCGGACAACATTGTGATTTAGACATGTTGTTAACTTGACTTACCTCCACCGCAAAGTCTCTGGCCTCATTCAGATAAACACTCCGCAGATCCCCCAGATCCCTCTTGTTTCCGATCATCATAATCACGGCGTCAGGAGAACCATAATCACGAAGTTCTTTCACCCATTTCCCGACGTTAGCGAACGACTGGGCATCTGTAATATCGTACACGACCACTCCTGCGACCGCACCCCGATAATAGCTCTTCGAAATGCTTCTGTATCTCTCCTGACCAGCCGTGTCCCACAGCTGAAGTTTCACTACGGAACCGGACGCTAGGGGAAGCGTCTTCACGGCGAATTCCACCCCGATCGTCGCCTTGGTGTTTAAGGAGAATCCCTTACCAGTCAATCTCGACAGGACACTGGATTTACCCACGCCGGAATCTCCTAACAGTATCACCTTGAAGAGGGCGTCGTAGCTCTCGTTATGGAGGACCTGGAAATCACTCATCGGATCGGGCTGCTCACCAGCTGCTAGATGGGTGTCAGGGAGGGAGGATTGGGAAGGGGAGGGGGAAGAGGAAGGAAAAAGGGCAGTCATTTACACCGTTGCAATGGTATTTTCGACGATTTCTCCCGTTATTTATCGACGTTCGATTACTGGTGCTCAGGGGTGTAGCTAGACTCAACCGAGAATTATTAGATTGGCTTATTATTAACGATCCAAATTTCCTTTTGTTTTTTGGTGAGAGTCGGATTTG
>Ga0209714_1002078_pt1 | contig 10404 bp, 13 predicted proteins | sample COGITO_mtgs_1104_5_FD_185517 | JGI IMG/M metagenome (GOLD analysis project Ga0209714, IMG submission 185517) | Pelagic marine microbial communities from North Sea - COGITO_mtgs_110414 (SPAdes) (version 2) | ecosystem: Environmental > Aquatic > Marine > Epipelagic ...
CCTCGAGGAAGCGGGAGCTATGGCAACCGAGACCGAGGCGGTGGCGGTGGCGGTGGCGGTGGCGGCTACTTTAGCGATCGTGGTGGAGGTGGAGGAGACAGGGACAAACGGCGTGGAGGCGGAGGTGGGGACAGATACGGGAGGAGGGACGGTGGAGGAGGTGGTGACGGTGGAGGAGGTGGTTATCAAAGAAATCAGAGCAGACAAAGGAGGAGCAGTGACGGCTGGTAATAATTTGATGGTGGTTATTGATAGGATTGGGCAAATAATGTTGGCAGAAGATACCGTGCACTTTTCGGAAACATAAACATTTTTACCAAACTATAACTCTTGTTAAACGAACATTTGGCGCCGTGTTGTTCTCCTTCGTCTATTATTATCGCATCTAGTGTCAAAGTTTTTTTGGCTTCTTTCCTCTATTTCTTCTTCTTTTTGGCTTTTTTGTTCCCCCCCCCACCATCTTCTTTCTCTTCTATCCCATCTTCCTCCTCCTCAACAGCTTGCATTACGATCTCAATATGCCTCTCCCTCAGTCCCTTACCGAAGGCATCCACAACTCCCCCACCCGCCAGCAGCCCAACCATCCCAAACATACTGACCTTGGTTCTGTGATCCGTTACTCGGTCGTCCCGAAAGTTGTACGTCCGCACCCGGTCTGAGCGATTTCCAGTAGCCATGACGGCTGACCTGGCGTCATTGCGTTCTCGGACCTATTTTTGTCACCATCAATCAAGGAGAGAGGGAGATGCGTATTTTTTTGGCAGATGATTGTGAGATAACATTGCATAATTGAAATAATGGTACACTTTTGAGACAACGACTGACGATCTCAGCTCACCTCCTTTTCCCTAATCTGGTCGTACACCCGTGCCCTGACGACTTTCATGGCCTTCTCCCTGTTCTTATGCTGCGACCGCTCGTCCTGAATGGCCGCCACCACCCCGGTTGGAATGTGTGTGATTCTCACGGCCGACTCGGTCGTGTTGACGTGCTGTCCTCCCGCTCCAGACGCGCGGTAGACGTCGATTTTTAGGTCTGCGGGGTTGAGAACAATGTCACCCTCCCCCCCCGTGGAGGAGGTTTGGGGAAGGACGGCAACGGATGCCGCCGAGGTGTGCAACTTGGTGGAATTTTGGGGGACTCGCTGAACGCGGTGAACGCCCGACTCCCACTTCAGCACCCCATAGACTCCCTCTTCTTCATCTCCTCCCACTCCACCTCCGCCTTTATCCTCAATCGCGACCAACCCTTGCTGCAAACCACCGAGATCATTCCTCTTGAGCTCCAAGACATCCCAGCTCCATCCCCTAATATCTCTGGCATATTTCTCATAACCTGCCCATAGCTCCGCCGAGAAGAAACTCGCCTCGTCCCCCCCAGTGCCCGCTCGAATCTCTAACAGTGCGGACGACATCAAAGAAGGATCCGTCGGAAGTATGCTGGACAAAAGGAGCTTCTCCGAGGAGATGAGGGACGCGTGGAGAGAGATTTGCTCCTGCTTTAGCTCCTCAAGGAATTCACCTTCACCTTCAGCCCCCCCACCGCCTCCTCCTTCTGCTATCATCTCCCCAACCTCCACCAAGCTCTCCCTAGTAACCTCAACGGCCCTTGCCCTCTCTGCAATCTTTGACAGCCTGTCGCAGTCCTTCCCAAGCTTTTCTAATTCCCCAGGAGTGAGGTCAGATGCAGAGGACGAGAGCGCGAAACTCTTAGTTGCGTGCTCATCCAGCAGAGACCTTAGCTTCGATTGTATCGACGGTGATAAGATAGTCGGGGGAGTGTGGGACGACGACGACGATGCTTCCCTGAGCTGATACTGACTGCCCAAAACTAACCGAGTGCGAAAGGCAAAGGAGGAAATGAGGGGCCTAATCGTGTGTCTGGTTAGTGACAAGAGGTGTGACATCCTTATTACACGGAGCACACACTTCTTTCTAGCTACTCTCACGACATTAACATTTTTGCCAAACAAAAAAAACAAAACCAATAATTCCAGACTATTCTGCTGCGAAAATTATAATTCTGCCTGCGCGAAGGCTGGCTTAGATACCTTCAAAACGCCTATAAGCAACTCCTAAACTGCTCTGGTTTACAAACCTCGTTTGCAGTCCTTTTCTGTCGTCTGTCGTCCGGTTGCTAATTTATCTCTTTGTGTCGTCAGTCCTCCCAGGACCGCCGAGCATTTGTTGAGATACCCATCGATCGACTGAACTACTTCACAACTGTTTATATTTCGTATGCGCATTCTTGCATTTACTGTCATGCTCATCTTTCAAATGCGAATCTCCCGTTCCCTTATCTATCGAAGCGGCTTTTCATTGCCGCCGCAAGCTTCATCACTGCGTTCCGGTCGTAAGCTGTCTGCCTCCTCCCGCGGTCTCGGTGTCGAAAAGCTTCTGCCGGTGTACCTTTCCAGGGCAAAGGGGAGAAAGGACCTTATCAACCTCTCGATAGCAGAAAACAGGCAGATCACTGATTTGCTGTTGCCGAAAATCAACGAGATGAGGTCTGCCACACCTTTCACAGATGACATGATCTACTACCAGGACACCTCAGGGATTGAGTCGACAAGGGCTTCGTTTGGGCGATTCTTTACATCGAATTTTCTTCCCCCAAGTTCCTTGTATGTCTTTGACCCTGATAACTGCGTGATTGGGGCAGGTTGCAACGCCGTCCTAGAAAATTTAATCGTCACCCTCTGCGACCCAGGGGATGTAGTCATGATACCTGAGCCGTACTACGCGACATTTGGCTTTGACCTCGGTTCCCGAGCTGGGGTAGGCATCGTGGGAGTTCCAACTTCCGGCAGTCGAGATGGATCCACATCCAAGACGCCCTATTTTCCAACGAAGGACGACCTCCAGAAGGCATACAACTCTTCGTCCGTCAAGCCCAAGATCTTGCTGCTTACTCACCCCCACAATCCCCTCGGGATTTGCTATGATGAGGACACATTGAGGGACATAGTTGAATGGGCGAGGAGTGTTGGTGTTGAGCTCATAAGCGACGAGATTTATGGGGGAAGGTTAGTATTCGCTGATGTATCGCGGTTCTCTTCTTTGGGTCTTCTTCGAATCTTCTTCTAACATGCTCGCACTGCACCGAACATTTTATTTCGGCAAAACATTCTGGAAATTCTTCCCCATCTTCTCCCAAAATCTCACTCCTTCGAGCAGCTGCTTCAACTCTCCCGGTGGGTCATTTACCTCTATTGCTGCTGTAGCTGCAGAGCTCTCTCCGGACAAAAGGAAGATTGGAAACGATATCTATATTGTCTACTCGATTTCGAAGGACTTTGCCCTCTCTGGTCTCCGCGTTGGGTGCGCGTATTCCGAGAACCAGGAGGTCCTCAACCCCGTGAGAAAACTCAACGATCTTTGCCAGGTGTCCAGTCAGACACAGCTCTTAGTTTCGGGCATACTTGACGACAAAATATGGCTGGCAAAATTCAGGGAGGAGAATCTAAGTCGGACGAGAGAACGGTGCGACATATTGCAGGGGATTCTTAGAGAGAGCGGCGTTCCGTTCCTGAAACCTGAGGGCGGCCTTTACGTCTGGTGCGATCTCAGTCAATTTCTGGACGGTAAAAGTGAAGAAGAGCTCTTTGACGATCTTGTAGATCGCCACGGTCTACTATTCACACCAGGAAAAAGCATGATGATGGGAAGGGAGGGTTTTTTTCGCATTGTCTTTACGGCCGTTGACGAAAAGGGGTTCGAGGAAGGGATGATGCGGTTTAAGAGGTTTTTGGAGAGTAGGAAGCCAAATTAATTGAAATCGAATGAATAAGGAAGGACGCAATGTTAGTAGCATAAACACAACTTTGTGTATCACAGCAGATTTTTTATGTATCAAGCAGAACAAAGAAAGGACATCAAGCAGGTCACAAACAAAATATATATGAGCAATTCGCGATTCGCGATTCGCGATTCGCGATTCTCGATTCGCGATTCGCGATTCTTCCAATTCTCGATTCGCGATTCATTCCTTAGTAAGCTCCCGGGCACGCTCGACCAAGTCGAGGATTTCCTTCTGGTTTTTGTTTCTGTTTCTGTTGTCAAGTCTGCACAATGGAGTGATCATGATACAATAAATTAGCATTATTACCTCGAAAGCGTCGATAGCATTGTTGGGAAATAGTTGTGCTGCCAATTGTGTTGCTATTGGCAACACAACTGTTTGCCAGCGGGCGGGCGGTGTACTACGACAGCATCAAACTCACTTGCAAGCCAACAGTTCCAACTTGGTGATGAGCTTCTCTTTTTTCTCCCTGAACGCCACTATTTTCCCGTCAATCTCTGCAAGCTGGGCAACTTTTTGAGAGAGAACTTCCACCTGTGAGTTGGAGGGATCGATCAGCTTCCTCAATTCGTCATGGGTGGCGAGAAGGTCGACCATTGCACGGCACCCGAGGTGCATCCCCATACTGCATAAACGGAAAAAAGAGGCATAGGTCAGGACTTGGGTGGGATCATTGCCGGGATGAGAGATCTTTGTTTTGTCTTGTCACGAACCTGTCCTCTAACTTTTTTTTGTGTGCCTGGATGAGTGTGTTGAGTCCCTCTTTCCCGTCGATGACATCTCTCAGCTCCTTTACTGACTTCTCGAGATTCACTCTCCCCTCATCTGTGACCCTATGCAGGTGTAAGGAACTAATGAGCTCAATTAATGAGCTCAATTAATGAGCTCAACTTCTTCGCATCACAACATCATGGGCAATGAGAAATGTACAAAAATGCGCACCTTACTTACCTCTCGAGGTCTCTCCTCCCTTCTTCCCAGATCTTCTCCTCCTTCTCGCGAAGGGAAAGCAGTTGGCAACGCCTTTCATTCGCTGCAGATCGAGGAGGTGTTAGGCACCTGGACAAGCAAGGATATACGTGAAAATGTTTACACTCAGAACAAGGCAACTCTTCTGCCGCCGACAGGTGCCACCTTTCATAACACCATAATCCGTTATTTCTAATCGCATCTCACCACTTGAGAGAGAGCCTTCTTCCTCCAAAATCTCCGCCATGACGTTCTCGACTGCGGAGCGAAAGTGCACGGCTTGCTTTTCTAGCAATCTGTTCTCCGTAGTGCATCTGGCAGTCTCGGAGGAGAGAGACACAAGGGATGAACGAAGGTGGTTAAGCTCATCGCTTGCAGCCTGATAGCGTGCAGATATCGACTCTGCTTCGGTTATTTCAGACATTAATAACTTTGTCGCTTTCTCTCAGCCAAACAAGATTTTTTGGCTGCGCGCCGCAGCAAGATTAAATTATCCTAGCCATCCTCTGTAAAGAACGCCAAAATAACCACGAAATCATGCCCCCTGAGGCAATAACCAATCCCACAAACGATGTCAAGACACATGATTTGCCGACGTATACAATCGGCGAGCTCCAGGCGAAGCACAACCATCCGAAGACTGCGTACACAGCTATCCATGGCCGAGTATACGATATCTCCTCGTTTGCCTCCGTCCACCCTGGAGGCTCTTCACTGATTTTGCTTGCCTCAGGGCGTGATGCCACCGTCCTTTATGAGACATACCATCCAGTCCCTCCGTCTCCGAAGATACTTTCCAAGCTGCTTGTCGGGACCCTTGTCGATTCACCTCCTTCGGCGTACGCTTTCAGCGACGACCCATCGTCTTTTTACAACACTCTAAAGTCTAGGGTTGTGTCAAGGTTGAAAGAGAGGGGGTTGGCGCGCAGGGGCGGCAGTGGTGTCATTTATTTGAAAGCCATGGCAATAATTACCGCGTTCTGGGGAGGATTACTTTACGGTAGCCTTGTGGCGGCGAAGGGGTGGGGAGCTGTCCTCTCCTTTCTTGTGATGGGCTACTCTGCCTCCCTCATTGGAACATGCATCCAGGTAAGAACTCTGCCGATTTGCTGCAAAATTGTATCAACTCTATCTCACTCCAACCATTTTTTTTCTCAGCATGATGGCTCCCACGGTGCTTTCAGCTCCTCTCCGAGGCTGAATCTGCTGGCTGGCTGGACTATGGATATGATCGGCGCTAGCGCTTTTACCTGGGAAATCCAGCATATGCTAGGTCACCACCCCTTCACGAACAATCTTGAAGAAGATCAAGGAGGGGAGTCAGACCCAGATGTCTTCAGCTCGTATCCTTTCCTTCGGTTCCATTCTGATCAGGCTCACACACCGATGAACACCTACCAGCACCATTACTTTCCGTTTTTATTTGCGTCCATGACACTAGCAAAAGTTTTTCTACAGGATATTCAGGTCTTCTGGGAGGGGAAACTTTATCACATCGACGCCGGCTGCCGTTATTCTGACCCCAAAAATGTGACCAGATTTGTCGTGATGAAGATCGTCTCGATGGCGTACATGCTTTTTTTGCCAATATACGGGCACGGGCTGCTCTTCGGCTCCTTTCTCTTCGTACTAGGGCACCTATTTTGTGGAGAACTTCTTGCTGTCATGTTTATTGTCAATCATGTCATTGAGGGAGCGGAATTCACTGGCGGGAAGAAAAATAATGGGGACAATGACTGGGCAACCATTCAGTGCAGAACGTCGGTAAACTGGAGTCCAGGGAGCAATCTCGCGAATCATGCAAGCGGAGGATTAAACCATCAGGTCGAACACCACCTTTTCCCCTCCATCTGCCACACAAACTATCCCGTCATCTGCGATATCGTGAAAGCCACGTGTGCTGAATTTGGGGTTGAGTACAAGAGCGTGGGGAGCTTCGCAAGTGCGGTTGGATTAATGAGGGGCCACCTAAAAAAGATGGGCACCAATCAGCAATAATGAGACACCATTTTGGGTGAATACTACTTTAACCATCATCCCGTTTTACCTTAAAAAATGCCACGACTTGACCTCATTTCCAATCATACACCTCTGCCAGCAGACTTTTATACGGCTCGTCCATATCGCAGTTCTCTAATGCCCATGATTCTGATGCCGCTTGTGAGTAACAAGGACTATCGACAAATTCCAAATACGCATCTTGAAAGATAGACGCCTGCGGGGTGGATTAGAATAACTAATATGGGTCAGCCAAGCAAGAGTCATTTTTTTGAGAGAGACAAAAACTAACCTGCTGCTCTATACCGTAATCAAAAAAACTATCTCTGTCGAGATCGTAATCGTAAATGTCACCAAGAATTTGTCCGAGGAACCACTGTAAAGAGTGGGAATGTTAATGAGAAGGTCTGCAACCGTTCACTTGCTTTGCTCGGGCGCTCACCTTTAGCAATTTGATAATGCCACCGTCGAAGAACCATCCACTTTGCATTTGCCAAAGATGAAACATCTCATGTACCATTATATTTACAGATAAGCACTCAAAATTTACGTGTATCGTGTTGTCGATAACCATTGCGAGTCCATAGTTCACAAACGTTGGCATGCCCCCATGGACAAGTTTTACGTCTGTGTAATCAATTAGAACCTCATCGTTGAATTGATCTCCGCCACCACTTTCTGGCGTGATAGTGGTTCGCGGGACAGCCAACTCATAGAATAACCTCGCTTTGTCAAACTGCTCCTTTGGGTCTTGGGAACACTTTGTTGTTGTCGAGGGGGACAACAAGTCCTTTGCAAATAGAGTTGGTGTAATACTCTCCGAAGGGATGAGCAAGGCAAACAGAAATGTGGTATAAACAAACCAGAAAAGAAACTTTCCGCCAAGGTGAGTCCACATCTTCTTAGCCGATAGCTCTGTCTCCTTCACTGATTGGTCATCCTCATCAACATATGCATTCATGAGCTGTTCTGTTGCAGCTTTCGTATCCACATGGCGACACTGCCAGCAGAATCGACGCTTTACGTACTCGATGAGAAGAACAAGGAGAAACGAGACGAAGGACAACGCGTACCAACCGGTGCGACCTTTTATAGACCAACCGATCTCAAATCGCAGTGATACAGTGAGGACAAAGTGCGCGAAAAGCTTCGCCAACAATTTTATCAACGTCCAAAGAATACGGAGGGGGGGATTCGACGACTCTCTGATCTTCTGCCGATCTGAGCGATGAAAACTGGAATTTCCAGTGAAACGTGTTGACAAGTCTGTGTCTTCTTCGTCGATTTCTACTGGGGGAAGTTTGGCCATTTTTTTGGCCATGGCACCAGTCTCACAGTTCAGTTTCGATCCTCACCGAAACAGGTTGAATGGGCGATGATTTGTCCTAGTTTGTTTCAATTGAAGGCACCTTCTTTTTAACTCAGAACCACTGTTTAAGTTGGATTTATTTTTTGGATTTTTTTTCGGACTTTTTGGAGTGAGAGTTGAACTTCTAACTAACTCTCTCCCATACTGCCCAGTTATTGTAATTATTTTGTAAAATGGTCGCCCCGGAGTATTTAAACATGAAAGGTTGGAATGGTGAAGCCATTGAGTCATATTTTTGCGACGGCGTCAACATAACAACGGGAAAAAAAATAGAGAAGGCCGACTATCTGCCCCCTTGTCCCTTCCCGTATCTCCCTGCTGGCTTTGCAGACGACATTGGTCCCGGTTTCAGCGACATAGCCGATCCCACCGACTGCAGTATCCTTTATGGAGATGCCGTGAAAGACTACGATAAGAAGTGTAACGTCTACATGGCCATAAATTTGGTTCTCTTGGCACTTACTGCAAGATGGCTGATACGATTCCGCAAAAGACGAACTAAGGATAACCGCACTTTCTCCGCCGCCAAAACCTCAATGACTACTAATGAGCTCTTGTGCTGGTTTTGTTGGTGGACGTCCGTTGTGATGACGGTACACAGCTATGATATCCATAATTTCAATGATGATTTACCCGAATGGCTGAGCAAACTTTGCAGCCAGACCAACTCGTTTCTGTTGATGGCAGTTGGGGTCGAATTGTGTAAGGGGTGGGTGAAAATTGTGCATCGTTTGCAGTCCGGGAGAAATGAGATCCCCCAATGGTACAACGTGACTCGCATTACGGTTTATAGCGCGGCTATTTTCGTTAGGATTATAGAGCTAGGTTCCATCATATTTTGGATGGAGAAGGGGACCCAGCATGGTAATATTAATGCGCTGAAGAGTGTAACTGAAGCTACTATATCCATCGTTCTTAGCTGCATATGCTGGCGGCAGGGGCGTGCGATATCTATGGTTTTAAAGAGTGCAAGCGCCGAGAATAGAACCGAGGGGAAGGTGATCAAACGATATCTTTTCTGCGCACTGTGTGCGTGTTTCTTCGCTTTTGCGTACAAGATGAGCGCGCTTCAAAATAAAGTCGGGCAGGTCCCATTTTACATCAAACCAAAGTGTAAGGAGGGGATGATAAGTTTGGCAGAGATGGCGTCGATAATCATGCAGATTTGTGTGTTGATAGCTCAGCAACCTAAGAAGGTGGTCGCTAAGACGTCGGACGCCGCTCAGAAGTTTGTCGCTCAGAAGATTACCCCTACCCCGGGAGCAGCGGGGGAGGAGTCGACGATTAATTCCAATGATAGTTCGGCAGCAAGCTCGGCAGCAAGCTCGGCCACAAGCTCGGTCACAAGCTCGGTCATAAGCTCGGCCTCTTCAACAACTACTTCTATGAGTTCTATGAGTTCGACAGCGAGCGAGGTGGATTGAAATTGAAATTGAAAAATAACTTTTTATTTTGCGGAAGTTTTTACTTAAGAACCAAAGGCAATAAATATTAATAGCTACCGGGTACATGTTTTTGTCACTATGATGCACAATTTACATTCATGCCTGAGCGCTTGCCTCTGCTGCGCTGTGGTAGCTGATTTGAACATCGCCGGTCATTTCAGCGGGTGCCACGAGCGGTCCCTTGTGAGCTGGTTTTCCATGTAGACCCAATTTATCAAACAGTGCCATGTCCTCGTGGAACTCGGGATTGCTTGTTGTTAAGAGTTTATCACCGTTAAATATTGAATTAGCGCCAGCGCTGAACATCATGAATTGCTCCGCATCGCTGAAACTAAGCCGGCCTGCTGAAAGCCGCACCATCGTCCGTGGCATGGTTATCCTGGCGGTTGCAATCATTCGTGCCATCTCAAATGCATCGACGGAATCAATTCCTTCGTCGTATAGCGGCGTCCCTGGCACGGCAACGAGGGCATTCACTGGCACACTCTCGGGGTGTGTTGGGAGAGTAGCGAGTGTATGAATCAAGGCGACGCGATCCGACTCGTCTTCACCAAGACCGAGGATTCCACCACAGCAGACACTGATTCCGGCATTCCGGACATTCTCCAGCGTGTCAAGGCGGTCCTGGTAGCTCCTGGTCGTGATGATCTTCTTATAGTGTTCCTCGCTGAAAGCGAATGGGGTTAGATAGAAGGATTGTTAGTTAATTTTCGACCATATCAGTATAGAAAGTAGACAAAACATTTGATGTCCGCACTCACCTAGTGTCGAGGTTGTGGTTGTAAGCGCTGAGTCCGGCCTCCTTCAATTGGCGTGCTTGCT
>Ga0209714_1002091_pt1 | contig 10373 bp, 7 predicted proteins | sample COGITO_mtgs_1104_5_FD_185517 | JGI IMG/M metagenome (GOLD analysis project Ga0209714, IMG submission 185517) | Pelagic marine microbial communities from North Sea - COGITO_mtgs_110414 (SPAdes) (version 2) | ecosystem: Environmental > Aquatic > Marine > Epipelagic ...
AAAAATATTATAATGGTAAAAACAATAATAAAAAAATCAACAATAAAAAAAACAAAAAAATCAAAAAATAAAAAAAAATCATCAAATATATTAGATTTTAATAATTTATTTAATATAAATAATAATTCACAATCAAGTAAAAAATCAAAACACTCTAGCAAAAAATCAAAACACTCTAGCAAAAAATCATTAAGAGCAATATTAACTAAATTACACGATGACCATAATATAAAAAAAAGACAAGAAATTGTAAATTCGTATTATAATTTAAATAATCCAATAACTATAATTTTAATAAAATATAATGATAATGAAAGTAAAAAGTTAATAAATAATAGTTTTAATAATTTAGAATTAACAGAAACATATACAGTTTCCGAAATTGAAGACAAATTAAAATTAATAGATATACCTTATAAAACACATTTACAATTATTAAAAGATTTAAAATTAAAAGATATTACGCCAATTATTAAATATTCTTCTGAAGATTTAACACGTGGTATAAGAGCTTATTTAGATAATAGATTTAAGGATTTACCTATTAATCTTAGTAATGGTTTTGTAAAATTATGGGAAATTTTACATACATTTAAATTAATGAATGAAACAAACAGTAAAACATCACCTCGCCCACAAAATAAGTCATTTAATGTTTTACATATTGCTGAAGCGCCAGGACAAATGATATTATGTGCTAAATATTATGCTGAAAAGAAAAATACTAATATAACTAATTATAATTGGAGAGCAAATTCATTAAATCCTTTTAATGATGAAGTAAAAAAAAACTTTGGTGCGTTAAAAGATGATTATAAATTAATAAGAAATAATCCTAATAAATGGTTATGGGGTTCAGATAATACTGGTGATATAACAAGAGTTAATAATATTAAATGGATACGAAACTATATAAATAATAAATGGTTAAAGAATAAAGAAGATACTAAAACTACAGACCATACTAAATTAGATTTAATAATAGGTGATGGTGGTATGAGTGCTGATACAAATAGTATTTATAACCTTCAAAAATTAGATTTATCACAGGTTATAAATGTTTTAGCATATAGTAGTATAGGTGGTGCTTGTGTTATAAAACATTTTACTCCATATATGATTAATAAATCAGAAACAATTAAAGCAACAAGTTTTTTTATAAGTTTTATATACTTATATTATATTGCTTTTGAAGAAATAAATTTATATAAACCTTATACAAGTGATAATACCAGTGGCGAATTTTATATTATTTGTAAAGGTTTTAAAGGTATAGATGAACCTATAATAACTAAATTATATACAATTTTAAATAATTTTAAAGTAAATAAAGCTTTATTTCCAAAAGATACAATACCAGAAACATTTATAAGTCAATTGTTAAATTTTATTACATTATTAACTAATTATAATATTAAAGGTTATGAAAAGCAAAATTATTTATTAGAATGTTATAAAAAATCAAAATCATCTAAAAAATCAAAATCATCTAAAAAATCAAAACAAGATAATTGTAATAAATATTTAGATAAAAATGAAATAGAAAATATATTAATACCTAGATATAATAAATGGGTTAAAATATTTGAATTTGAGTAAAAGTATTAATATTTATTATAAACATTATCCATAAATTTAATACTAGTTAAATAAATTAAATAAATTAATAATAGTATTAAAATAATAATTACAATAGGATATATTTTAGTCATTAATGAATTTTGTTGTTTATAACCATCCACTATGTCTAGATTTAGTTTAAGTTTTTCATCAAGTGTTTCATATTTATCTTGTTTATTAGAAATGTAAGCCACATCTTCATTTATTTTTTCGTAATTATCTTGTTGTCTTCCCATAATAAGATTATTTTTTTGTATTCTTTCTTTTGCTTTATTAATTTCAGTTTTGATATCTAATAGAAATTTATTGTAATCACTAGTAGATTCTTCAATGTTCTTATTAATATCAATTAATTGATTTTCTATCTTATTAACCTCTGTTTCTATCACATATAAATAATTATGTTTCTCTTCAGCAATTTGAGAAAGATAGGTATTCATTTGTTGTTGTTTTAAATCAACACCTTTGGGTTTAGGTAAATTATTAATTAATTCATTACGTTGTGAACTAGATATAGTGCTACTTTCATTAATAGAACGAACACGATTATCATAATATAATGATGTTTTATCAAATAATTTTCTATCATACTCTAATCTATTTCTCATATATTGTTCAATTTCTTCGTAATTATCTCTAATTGCGTTTTGTAATGCTGAAAATGCTTTGTTCATATTTTCTAAAGCAATTTTATCATTATTTAAATTTTTAAGACTGGTTAGTATATTTTCTTTTGTAACAATATATTCAACACCAGTATATTCTCCATATTTATTATTTACTTGGGTTTCTTTTTTAGCAATCATTAACCATTGGACGCTTTCGTTTTTACCATAAATAAGTTTTAATGGTTCTTCAACATTTTTAAAACTTAAATAAAAATCAGTATATTGTATTGATTCAAACAACACTTTGTTATTTACTTTACTAACAGTCCAAGAAGCCATTGTTCCTATACTAGTGCCAGTAAAACTGGCTCCCCATTCAGTATTTGCTATTAAATATTTACCATAAGGAGACATAATTGAATACACATTATTATTTTGAGGTATTAATGTAAAATAAAATTCATCTTGATTTAATGTTGAATCATTAATATCTTTCTTAAAATACAATTCATTATTAGTATCACACGCCATATACTCACCATTGTTTGTAACTAACATTACTATATTTGTATTTTCATTTGATAATTTAGGAGTTAATTTTTTAGAGCGGGTATTATATAATGAAAAATTACGTTCCATACCAGTAGATGGAGTTTTAAAGTCTTTAGGTAAAACACCAGTAGTGGCATCTTTAAATGTGGCAACACAATCATCATATTGTTCTGGAGTTAATAAACCTTCACTTTGCATTTTACTACACCAATTAATTGTTTTTGTTTTGACATCATGATAATTTGTAAAATTTTCAGACATTTTTTCAGTAGTTATTTTGTCTTTATTCATTTTGTCTTTATTCATTTTTATTAATTAATATATATATATTTTATTTTTCTTTATTTTTTTTATTAATATATATATTATTTTTCTTTTTATTTTATTTATGTTATTTAATATATAAATAGGTTATATTTTAATAATTTATTTAATAAAAAAAATTAAATAATTTAAATTAAAATAAATTTATTTTTACTTATAAATTATGTTTTTAATAGAACTTTCTGTAAAATAATTTTGATTTCTATCTTTAATATGTTGTTGGGCACACCATTGTTTTAAATATTGAAAAATATAATATTGACTTTTTTTAGGAATATCATTTGAATAGTCATTAAAATTATTCCAAATTTTATTATATTGTGTTTTAATTATATTAATAGTTTCTTTTTCAATAGAATTTTCTACTTGTTTAAGTTGTCCATTAATTTTAATACGTTTATAACCATAAGGAATACGTCCAGGAAGATATTTACCTTCATTTTTTAAACGATTAATAGTGCCTTTAATTTTTTCACTAGTATCATTACTGTATTTTTCAGCAGTTTGTAATTCTTGCTGAATAGAACTTTTATTCATAGCACTAATACTTTTATTATAAATAATTTTATTATTTACAAAATGAACGTCAATATTTTTTTCTTGCATTGTATTAAGAAATTGTAAGCCACTAAATAAATGACGTGTTAATCTATCAACAGAATAAATAAGTAAATTTGAATAATTTTCAATATGTTCTTTCCAAAATCCAATTTCACCATTTTTTAAATTTTTACCATTTCTTCCACTAACACCATCATCAATATAAATACCTTGTATTATTAAATCTCTTTCTTTAGCATACTTTAAACATTCTTTCATTTGAGTATCAATACTAATACCATTAGGATTGCTACATCTAACATAAATACTCGCATATCCTTTCATAGTATTTTGAGGAATACTTTTATTATGTTTATAAATAATTTGACCTGTTTCTAAAGTATAATCATTTATATCTTTTGCCTCAAGTTCTTGTTCTTTACCATTGAGTGTCATTGTTCTATATTTTTCATTAGGAAAATTAGTAGCATCAAAATGTGCTTCATTATCATTTATTGGTTCAATAGATTTAATAACATTGCTATTATCTTTAGAAGGTTTAAATGAATTGTCTTTTTTAGGTTTAATAGGTTTATCTTGTTGATTTAAAGCAACATTTCCCATAATATTAGCAATAATATTATCATCACCTCCACCAATAGGATTACCAACTACACCAATAGGATTACCAATAGGATTACCTTGTATAATAGGTTGTTGCTGTTGTTGTTGCAACATAATAAAAGGATTTTGACCAGCATTCATAAATTGAGGTTGTTGATATTGTTGTTGCTGTTGAACCATAGGAACAGGCATCATATTTTGAGGTTGATTCATAACCATAAACGGGTTTTGTTGTATTTGTTGTTGATTAGCAGGCATCATCATTACAGGAATATATTGTCCTTGATTATTAATAATAAATGGTTGTTGAGGCATACCTTGATTACCTTGTTGTTGCGTCATATTTTGTAATGTATTATAAATAGGATTCATTTTATTAATTTAACGAATTTATAAATTAACAAAAATTTTGTAATTTAATTATACTATTAAATAATAAAAATCAATTTTTTTATTATAAATAAATCAATTTTTTAAGTATAAAAATAAATTTTAAAAAGTTATTTAAATTAAATACATAAAGTATAAAAATAATAGCAAATAATTGAAAATGAATGATATAATAGCGTCAGGGGCATTACACGGATTAAAATCTTTATTTCAGAAAAAAACAGAACATAATGTTATAATAGACCCATTTAGTTGTTTAATTAAGTTATCACTCTTACGTTTTCTTGATGCTGGAACAAAAATAAGTATTCATAATAATTGTCTTTATTTTAATTCACCAACGTATGTTCAAGGTATAATAAGATTTATGTATGGTGATAATAGAGAACATTTACATAATTTATATTTACCTATACAAAAAAGTGTTGAATGGTATTGGAATGATAAAAATAATGATATGACCTATATTTTTAATAATGCCGTTGTTGGTTTAAAAATGCTAAAAAATGCTTATAGTGAATATGCTACAATTCAACATACTCTAGATTACTATATTATTATATTAATGCAAAAAAATGCTACATTAATCGCAAAAATGGGAATAAAATCATTAGATATTGATACATTAACAAATGAGTTATTAAACGATAATGAAGTGAATAATACTATAGCAACAAATGATACAAATACAATAAATAATACTAATAATACTAATACAACGAATAATACATCAAATGATACTAATATATCAATTAATAATTCTAATAATTCTAATAATTCTAATAAAAATAAACATAAAAATAAACAAAGAAATGAAACTAATGATTATAATCGTTTAGATACTATTAATACTAATACAATAGAAACTAAAGAAGAAATAAAAAAAGAAAATTATCAAGAACCTACAAAAGAAACGATTAATATTAATAAATTAAAAGACATACATAAATTTTTATATGGATTATGGAATGAGCGTGAAATTAATATAGTAATCAATTTATATAAAGAATTAGAAAGTAAGCAACATACAGAAGAAAAAACAAATATCTATGATAACTTAATGAATTATTGCTCTATGAAAGAAACAAAATTAAATAAATATATAGAACAAATTAGTAGTGTTTTATAATCGGTTAATTTTATAAATTATTATATTATTAGATACTATAGTGTAAACGATATTCTTAGTTATTTTGATTTTTAAAGATATTTTTGTTATCTTTTTTCTAAAAAGATAATGGATACTCTAGCAACACTATTAAATAAATCTCTTGAAAATATAAATAAATTAAATGATGAAATGAATAAATTAAAAGCATCACATATTACTTTGATGAATAAATATAATACTTCTTGTCAAACTATCGCTACATTAGAAAAAAAAATAAATATGATTGAAACTAGAATTGACCCATCAATAGCAATAGATAAAGTAGAATTAGAAAATGTAATGATTAAATTATGTAGAGAAAATCCTAATAATCTTGGTCCCAAAGGTCCTATAGGAGATAAAGGTCCTATGGGTGATACAGGATATACTGGTCCAACAGGTATTATAGGTAAAAATGGATTACAAGGAAATGTTGGACCAACTGGAAATAAAGGTGAAAAAGGAGAAAAAGGTGATAAAGGTCCTATTGGTATTCAAGGACTTATTGGAGAACAAGGACCTATTGGAGTTCAAGGAGCCACTGGTCCAACCGGAAATAAAGGACGTAATGGTGAAATGGGATTAACTGGTGATGAAGGACCTATTGGTAAACAAGGACCAACTGGTGATAAAGGCGATAAAGGTGATAAAGGAGAAGAAGGCGATAGAGGACAAACAGGACACGATGGTAAGCAAGGAGGACAAGGACCACGCGGTATAGAAGGTGTAAGAGGTAAAACAGGTAAAACAGAATGTAATTGTAAGTGTAAATAAAAATTAGATTAAATTTAAAATTAGATAAAATTAAAAATTGAATAAATTTAGAAAATATAGTAATAAATTAAAAAAAATTGTTTTTAATTATACAAAATAAAAAATTATATCAATTCTTTTAAATCTGTTAAAATGGCTAACATACCAAATGAACCTATAGATATAGATCAGTCTAAACAAAATAAATTTAATAGTATTATTGAACATAAAGCAAGCAAAAATTACTGTGACTGCGGTGCGACTGAAATAGATTTATCAAATGGCAAAAAAATATCGGGTGAGCCCATTGGAGATAACGCTATGCAGATGATTGCAAACTTTTTAAAACTTTATTGTAGTGTCATTTATACAATAACTATTGTTTTGGATAATTGTGGAATTACAGATAGAGGTGTTGGAATATTATGTCACACATTATTTGAAATATATAAAGATAATCCTCTTAAAATTGAGATAAGAAGTATATCTTTACAAAACAATCCTATTACAACAAAAGGTATTGACTATATTATGTCCATACTGCAAAGTGGTGAAACATTTTATGAAGGGGAAGGACCCAACAACTACTATAGTATACAAGAGATTAACTTGTGTGGTATTCAAATGACGCCCGCCGATAATATAAAATATCGTGACATATTGTACGATTATTATATCAATCGTGCTGAACGTGAATATGGAGAGGCATTATGGACTGAATTGGACCACCTCCCAGAAGCACACATTATGGAAGAAATTACCCCGAAAATGAATTTTTCAGGATTTTATTTTGATTGGCCAATGATTGGACTTTATCCTTAAAATTTCAAAAACGTCAAAAATTATATTTTTTTTAGATTTATTATTTAGGTTCTATTTATATTATTTATGTTCTATTTATATTATTAATTTATGTTATTAATTTATCGCTCATTTCTAACATAAAAAAATTAAGAAAATTAGTTCTAAATAGATGAACCATAACCAGGTGTAAGAAGACTTGAATTTAATGGTGTATAATAATTAGCAACACATTGAGCCCCATTCCCTTCTTTACACGTAGGTGGTGTTTTATAAAGCCAGTTGGCTAATCCTTCTTGGTTATTAGGATAAGTAGTAGAAGGCATTGTATAAAATTGACGGCGACCACTATTGTGATTGTATATATCACTTATATCTTTAATACAATATTTATTGTATTCGCCTTCTATTTTGTCTTGATTATCGGGATTAATAGGGTCGCAAGAATGGTCTTTCGTTCTACTATCATAAACTAAAGCATTCATAAATGGATTGTTGGTTGATGGTTTAGAACAGGTTTTAATATTTAATACATTTTGAAAATCTTCTCCTGACATAGTGTTTAAATCTAAACCTTTTTTACGTAAATCTTCATTACTTAAACCTAATGTTTTTTGTAATTTTTTTAATTCTTCTTTTGTAAAATTAATATTTGAATTAATATTTGAATTATTGTTTAACTTATTATTAACATTATTATTATTATTATTTTTTAAATGACTTAATCCAGAATGAGGACCTTTTTGTGCTAATGTATTTTCAACGTGTTCTAAACGAAAAATATATAATAAATAAGTCATTAACATTGTAATTATAGGTATATATAAATACAAATAATTAGAATAAAAAAGACCTAATATAAGACCTAAATAGATACTTAAACGAACAAGGGAATTAATTTTTTCAGGATAAGTCATAGATTGTTCTGGAAATATCTTTAAGGCATAATCTAAATTAAAAATTGTATTTGGTAAATCTTGGAACCAATAATTTTCGTGTATAACACTTCCGTGTTTATAATTTACATTTTTATTACTCATTTTTGTTAATTATTAATATAAAATTATACAGTTATACAGTTATAAAGTTATAAATTTATTAATTTATTAATTTATTATATAAATTTAAATCACTATTAATAAGTATTTAGATTTTTTATTATTTATTAATTCTATATTAAATATATATTTATTTTATACTATATTTATTTTTATACTATATTTAGTTTTATAAATAAAAAATCTATTTACTATGGATTTAATAACTTTAACATTAAATAAAAATCATTTATGGACTGGATTATCATTTGTAGGATTAGGAACATTTACATATTTAACAAATCGTTATTTAACCAATACTAAAGAAACATCAAACCAAACTTATTATAAACCTTGTGAAGTCATTAAAGGAATACCAAATTTAACTATTTTAAATAATACTAATAATAACAATACTAATAATATTACTTACATATTTTGGAATGGTGATATGAATTCAACTTATATTTTATTAGATTTATTATTACAAGATACTATTATACAACCTTTATATATAGAAAGATATACAATTATTAAAGCATTAGAAAAAGATACTCTAGATACTATTTTAAAAAATGAAAATAAAAATAATAATGGTATTCAAAGTAATAGTAATAAAAAATATGAATCTTATTTGAAAAATATAGTATTATTAAAAAGAAAACAAGATTATGAATTAAAACAACTTGAGGTTTTAAGATTAATGATAGTAAGTAAATATCCTGAATTTAAAAATAATTTTTTACCAACAACTTATATTACATCTATTGCTAAAGATTTAGAAATGACATCATATTTTTTTAATACAATAAAAGAAATTAAACCATTGTATTGTGATGGTATTGATTTTATAGAACAGGTATTGAGATATATAAAGTATTCTGGATACATTAACAATAGAAATGAAAATAATAATAATAAAAATAAAAATGTAAATAATAATGTAAATAATAATGTTTCTAGAATATTATTAGGTTGTAATAAAGATTATAAAAATTACGATTTAGTATTAAAATTAAATACTAAAAATACCAATAATATAGTATTCATTGATATGCCATTAAAAGAAATTGATAATATTATATTAAAACAGAGATGTAATAGTTTTTTTTCTAATGATATTATGATGTATTTTTTAAGTAAGTAAATAAATTATTTTATTCTAAAACAATGACACCTGCTCTCATACTCATAGATCCGTACCAAGTTTCAGGATAATATCTAATATAACGTGCTTGTATTGGTGTATTAAATTCATTTAATTTTTCTGTTGATTGATCTGTATTACCTACAAATGTTTTACCATAAAGTTTAATTGTTGATGTCCCCGTTTGTGTAATAAAGTTATAATTTATACCATCTATAGAAGTCGATACTTTATATGTTTTTACATATTGCTTTTTATTTTGGCGTCCTTGTGTAATTATTCCAATTACAATTTTATTCTCTTCTAAATCTATAGTCATATATTCTCCTTTAATAGTTGATTGTGGTGTCCATGATTGTGGAGAATATAACATAGATCTCGCGTGTCCTGTTCCAATATTATTATTTCCATAAATAGATGAGTATGATCTTTTTTCTTCGGGAGGATTTAAAATATTTTCAACTAATTGTATTGTAGGATATGTTGTAGTAGTTGGTGCTTTGGTGGTAGTAGTATTACCCATAGTTGTAGTAGTAGCCATAGTAGTGGTTGGTGCTTTGGTTGTAGTAGTAGCCATAGTAGTGGTTGGTGCTTTGGTTGTAGTAGTAGCCATAGTAGTCATTGGTATAGTGGTAGTAGTAGCCATAGTAGTGATTGGTCTAGTTGTAGTAGTATTACCCATAGTAGTCATTGGTCTAGTGGTAGTAGTATTACCCATAGTAGTCATTGGTCTAGTGGTAGTTGTTGCTCCTAAAACAGAATTTATTTCTTCAGGTAATTCATTATCATTACCATTTTTATTATAATATAAATAAGGTGAATACACA
>Ga0209714_1002107_pt1 | contig 10310 bp, 3 predicted proteins | sample COGITO_mtgs_1104_5_FD_185517 | JGI IMG/M metagenome (GOLD analysis project Ga0209714, IMG submission 185517) | Pelagic marine microbial communities from North Sea - COGITO_mtgs_110414 (SPAdes) (version 2) | ecosystem: Environmental > Aquatic > Marine > Epipelagic ...
CATTCCTTGCGAAGAGGCTAGAAAGGAGGATATCTTAACCACGGAATCCCTTCACGAGCGAGTGGCCGCCATGCCGCTCTGGTCGGTGCAAACAAAGAAGATTATTCGCCAAACGAACAATGAACACAGGACGATATTCCAGGATGCGATGAGGATGAATATCATCAGGAGGAGTTTTACGGCAAAGAATTTCCAGTGTGCCATGGACTTCCTTCAGGAAGCCGGGGAGGTTTGCGAGGCGGAAGGGCATCACGCTGACTTTCATTTAGTCTCTTACAGGGAAATTATCGTGGAATTTTACACACACAAGGTCGGGGGAGTCACTGAGGAGGATCTGAGAGTGGCGGCTGTTCTGGATGCCAAGGTTAAACCGGTCTACAGTCCGAAATGGGCGAGAGAAAATGGGTTGGCATAGTTATCCAATTTTGGCGGACTGAGTAGGTTAAGAAGAAAACACTGGCGATGTGTGAAGATTATAGCTTATAAAAACACCGACACTTTACATAGTATATTATGTCATTCCATTCATCTCTTTACCTTTCAAACCCTTCAAACCCTTCAAACCCCGACGATTTTGTTGTTGGTCTTCCTCCTGCTTGGGTTAAAAAAGCTTGCGCCTCTCACAATTTGGCTGCCGACCTTCTTGAGAGTATTGGCCGCTCCCTTCTTGGCATTTGCATCATCATCCGATGCTAGATATCCAGTCCTAGCGTTGTCTTCCTTAATTAGATCTCTCTTGCTGGCGCTTCGATTATTGTTCACGAAGCTGAAGCAATCGCTATAGTGCGTAAGGTCAAGGGTGTACATATCACCGTACTCGCAGCTCCGGTAGGTATGATTGTTGGGCTTAAAGTCTCCCAATATAGCACCATCTCCGAGAGTCGCTTCGATGACAAAGTCGTGGACTTTTCCAGAATCTTTAACTTTGCTTCCTCCACCTGTGAATTTTTTGAGGTTCTCCTTGAAGCTTAGGCTCGCTTTTCGGGCCGATACCTTTCCGTTCGCCTCTTTCGCCTTAGGGCTTCGTCCGGTCCCGAGACTGGTCGATGCCATCGTCAACACATGCACTCTACCTTTCACAACCAAAAATAGTTTAGGACATGGCTCATTCTCGATGATGAGAATCTCCTTGGGCAGGCTTAGATAAGGCGCCATGCCGTAAACCAAACTCCTAATAAATCCGTCTGCGTAGCTGTTCAAAGTAGGCATTTTTCGTATACTCGGGTAGCAAATTTCCTCGAGCATTTTGTGTCTGACCATTCGGGGCATGTTGCGCAACACCTTGCCCTCCTCCAGATCATCTTCATTCAAGTGCATGTAGACAAAATAACCGTAGACCTGCTCTTGCAGGCGCTCCGGCATCTTCGCATGTTTCATGTATCGCGTAATGACCTGCGTCCACGCCTGGCTCTCTCCTGCGCTGGCGTCCATTGCATGGACCAGAGAGGACAAAATCGCCGTGATCCCTGCGTCACATAAAACAGCACCACTGACCATACACATAATGCTGAAAAGCATCTCCGCATTGCTCTTTATTTTGATGTCACCATACCCCACAAGTGTGATCGTATACACGGACCAATACAGAGCAGTGGTGTACTTCTCCGTCATACTAACTCTTGGGTCTTCCAACTTTGTCCCTTCGGTCCAGCTCAGGTCATTGTCAAGCCCTTGCAAATATGCAATATAATAGAATACGCAGCCGAACCAGTGGCTCGTCAACAACACTAGTATCACCATCCTCAGGAGATGCCACCACCCGCTTTTCGCCCTAACACCCTGCTCCTCAAAAAAATCAATGAGACTTTGCATTAGCGTTGTGAACCTGGCCAGGCTGATGAACTTTGTCAGCCGGATGAGGGCCACTGTCCTTATGTTCCTCTCTCCTAGAATCCAGACGATGCTGTCTACCGGAAACACCGTGATTAGATCAAACTTGAAACGTCCTTTCAAATAAATTTGGGAAAATTCGTGCGGATCAGCGATCAGCAATCCATCGCTGACGGTGGCAAACCGCCTGAATCCAAACCACATATCGATCCCTAGCAAAAAATCCAGAAAAACATTGAATATCAACCAGACAATCTCGCTGCTCTCGCTCTGTTCCCACTCTTCGTAGAACCCCACACGCAATGGGATGGTAATAACGTTGACCAGAATTACCATGAGTATCACAAAATCCCAGCTACGCTTGAAGACACTGTCAGGCAAATAGACGAGATCCTTCTTTTCCTCCGTGTTATCGTCGAGCATCATCATTTGCGCCATCTTCCCCCCGCTCTTTAAGTTCTTCTTCATCTTCTCAACCTTTGCAGTCGTGTCGATCCTATCCGCCGCCTCAACAACCTGCTCGTCAAAAATCGCCCAATGCTCCAGATCGTCCTCCAGAAGCTCGTGCATTTCCCTGCTATGTAATATAAAGGCATTGCAAAACTCCTTCGCAACCGCGCCGCAGATACGAGGCTCATGCTTAAAGAATTCTCCCTCCCCAAATAGTTGGCCACTTCGAACAGTCATGAGAGTGTTCTTACCATCCATCATGTCAACACTGCCTCGAGTCAACACAAACAGCTCGAATCCACACTCTCCTTTCTCGTATATTACTTGACGACTGAGGAAAAAACTACTATCCAACTTGCTCAAAATGAGAGAAAGAAACTCGACGCTAAAATGGTCGAAGATTGGCGCACTTTTCAAAGTCTTGAATACATGGTGCTTGAGTACTTCGTGACGGATTCTATCGGGCAAATAATTAAGCACTGCGATCTCACTAGCGCCCCTCTGCTTCAACCAAAGGGTATCGTAGTACCGCCCGATTTCCTCCTGGACATTGATGTTGATTTCCCGCTTGTTCATAAAGGTCTTCGTCTCGTCGAGCTTTTGTTGAAATAAGGTTGAAGTGACATCGACCTGCGCGACGATCTCCTCCAAATTGGCAATGACCGTGGCAAAAAGTAGCGTCCCGAAGATAAGAATGGCAATACTGAACGCCTCTTCGATGGGTGTTGTTGCCGTTACATCCCCATACCCAGCAGTGGTGAGGGCAGTGGTGGCCCAATAAACTGAGCGAATGTACTTGTTGATCAAACTTGTCACCTCAATTCGGTCCGGATCGTCCAGACAGGGCAGCAAACGATTGGATAGATGGCTAGCATCACAGTCTGCCCAACTCTCATTTCCATTCTTGTTCTGCACGAATGCAATAAAGAAGAAACCACACCCAAAAAAGTGGGCGGCGTACAAAATAGTCATGAGGAGTTTCATCACCTTCAGAGTGTTCTTCTGCTTATTCTTCGTAATGTAGCCGAACACACTATCCGTGCAGCGGATATGCTCATGAACGTGACAACACCTCAACAGTCTCAGCACTCGCAGCAGGCCAAACAATTGATCGATGTGCAACAGATCAGTTTCAATCAACGAACTCGCAAATTCCACTGGGATTATGGCAAGCATGTCACAGAGTGACTTCCCTCTGAATCTCCCCGTACCCAAATAGTGCTGTCGTATCTTTTTGGCGTCGACGATTGATCTTTCCCCCTCTGTGTATCCCAGTGAAGTGCTCCGTAGTCTGATGTCCAGCAAAAAGATGGCGTCACCCAAATAGTCGAAGCAGTAGATGAGGATCACCACGCTACCAGCGCCGTCTCCGAGAAAGGCCAGCCTGAAGGGAATCGCAAAAACGTTGTACACCAAAAAAAGAAACACCACAACGTTCCACAAATATAAAAAGCCGCTGTTGGGAGAAAATGCTCCCTTGCCCTTCAAAATGTTGGTAATGGAAGTCTCAGTCCCGGAAAATTCCCCAGCTCCAACAATCATATCACCCAGCAAACTAGCTCGTCGAGAATTTAACCTACCAGTTTTTGCGCGAGCGTTGTTGATAGACGCAACATCACCGGATTCAAGGGTGGTGAGTTTATCGTCGACAAACTCGCGCATGGTGGTGAATTCTTTGGGGTAATGTATCTCCAGCGACATGAACTCCTCTGGTTTCATCGTCACCAAGGCACAGTTACTGATGGCCTTCGCGTTGTAAGGTTTCCGGTTCGGAAAGAATAGGCTGTACTCTCCGAATGTCTTGTTCGTAGGCATAGGTCCTCCAACGATCACCTCCAAATTTTCCTTGACTTGTGTCGCTTTCCCCCCCTCAGAAGGGAGCTTCTTCAATGCGACACTACCATCCTTGCAGTAGTAGAACTGTTCGTGGCTAGGGTTATCAAGCATCACCCAGTCACCCTCTACAACTACCTGTTCCTTCATCATTTTGGAGAGACAGTATATCAAACCCTTGACCTCCTTGACACCTTCGAAAATGGACGAGCTCATAATCATGTCTTCGTGGTTGTGATAGCAAACGCGTTGTAGGAAGGGAGGAGGCAGAATCTCCGTCAAGACCTTGGTCTCGTTTACGTCACTACGCAGTGTTCGGAAGTAGCGCTGGCAACGATCCCGAATGTTGTGAGGGAGTTCCTTCTCTACCATATACTTTTCCACACAAGTCATGACGTGCTGTGCGTTGTCTTCGCTGATGACGACCTTGTGGGCCATCGCGGTGATGTTGGCAATCACACCGGCGTTAATGCAGCTTCCTAAAATGATGATGATCAGGGAATACCACCGACCGGCAACTGTAATCGCCGTAATGTCCCCAAATCCGACCGTGGTCATGGTAGTGAGTGTCCAGTAGTAGGCACTCATCAAGTCGGTAAAACGGTTTTCAGGTTTGTAAATAATGGCCCATATGCAGCTAACCCAATGACAGAAAACAAAAGTGGCTATTGTCAATTTGAAGGTAAGAATCGCATCCATCGAGATGTGGATTTTGGATGCCTGGAGGTGGTTCTGCAGGCGGGTCAAAAGATAGGGAAAGCGGAGAGCCATGAGCATCTTCGGAACACGGAGAAAGTTCCAGGAACCGACAAAGAAGCCAAGTAAGTCGTAGGGAATCACCGTTATGATATCACCAAGCAAGCGCCGTGACTTCCAGTACTCCTCGAAAATCAGCTTGCGGTCAGTGATGTGCATGATTTTCCCTTGTTCCGTAATGTCTGTAAACGCGAATACCTTCGCTTGTAGGTAGATGTTCAACAGGAAGAAGAAGTCCGTCACATAATCCACATATATACCGGCCCCAAGGTTGTCGCTGAAACAACTCCCGTCCGTCAGAGTCACCGCATAAAGCCTCCAGGGGACGATTAATGTGCACCACGAAGTACAAAAGAAGCAAAGTAAGTCCCACACTTTCCGCCACTTTGATGTCGCCAGTAAAACAAAGTAGTCCGGCATCAAGACCTTCATCTCATCCTCGTCGTCTTGGTCGTCGATCATACTGGCAAACTTCTTCTTGCTCAGCATATTCTTCTTGAAAATAACGATTTGCTTGTGAATATTATTTCGAGTCGTCCACCAGCTGATCACCAAGTTGGTGATGCCAGGATGGTAATTGATCTCAGTTTTGATTGCGGTGGAGGCTTCAGCGGCGGCCGCAGCAACCGTTCCTGGGGACATCCTTGATGATGGCGTCCCGGGGGACCTAGAGGAGGAGGAAGGGGACAGCATGTACCTCCGAGCACTCTCCACATTTTCATCGGTCTCCTCCAGTATGGCTCCGCCTTGATTGGAATTCTTCTCTTTGTCCGCCAACATCTTTTCATGCAAAGCCTTCTCAGCTTGTAGCTGGAGGAGCAGAGACCGCGGGAGTAGCTGCTTTTCCAGCTCATCTGACGTAGACGATCGGGCGCTGTTTTCATTGTCGTTGTCACTGTCATTCTTGTCGAAGGAGGAATTATCAACACCATGGGAACGCTTACGCGATTGGTTCTTGCTCTTTTCTTGTTGGGAGACAAAGTCCTCGTCTATGGTACCAAGCTGGTCCAAGTTAAGTAGGTTCGTGATGCGAGTGAGCGAATCGTTTATGTCGTGCAGCTCACTGTCGAATCTCGGATTGTTCATCAAGTCGTTAAATTTCGAACGATCGAGAAGAACCAACTCAGAGTAGGTACCAGTCTTGTAGGTAACTTCGCTGACGACATCGAAGAAAAACTCAAAACTGCCGAAGAACTCGCCAGCGAGGAGGGAGGTGACAGTTGCCGGTGCAGCGGAAATGGCGGAGGGGGGATCGTCGCCATGAAATGATGTATTCTCTTTTTTCGCATTCATAATGGAAGCTGTCGCCAAGATGTTCACCTTCCCGAACCGGATAAAGAAAATGGAAGATATCGGCGAGTTTTCCATGATCACAATTTCGTTTGGACTATAAGTACGCGGGACGAGTATTTTGACGATCTCCTCACATAAATGCAAGTTGTTCGTCCCTATAACAAAAGGGTGCCCGCGCACCAAATGCTCGCTCAGCATGAGCACCTCGGTCTTGAGGGATTGCGGGAGTTCGTCAAGAATCGCCATCTCCAATTTCCCGAACTGCACATTGAACAGATAGTCGTAGTGGTTCTTGAGTTTAAGATGAAGATCCTCCGGAAGTCCCCTCATCGTTATGTAACTGCTCAGGACCTCCATTTTTTGGCGATACTCCATCGACAGGATGTCCTGGTTAGCAATAACCGAGGACATGACGGCGATAGTCATAGCAAAACTGAAACTTCCTACGAGCATTAGGACCGTCGTGAAAATTCTCTCGTTGACATTGTTTGAGGTAGAAACGTCTCCGTATCCGACAGTGTAGAGCGCTTGGGCGACAACGTAGACCGCCGAAGAAATCTGCTCGAGCTCGTTCGCGTCCGTGATGTTATTGAGCGCATTTGAGTTCATCCAACTTTCTTCCGTGATACAGACACCACCAGTCGTGGTTACATCAGTTACTATCCTTTCGTCGCAACCGATGTATATCAAAAAGCAGCTGAAAACCTGCACGGCGACGACGAGCAAGAAGATAATCTTGCTGCGACGAGCGAAGCGACGAGCGAAGCGACGAGCGAAGCGAGTTGCAATGGTAGGGGCGTTGGTGGTGTTAGAAATGGCTAAGAATTTGGTAGCAGCAACGTTACATTTGGAAGTATCAGGCATGTACATTGATATCCAGTACTCACCTAATCTCAATGACAGTCATGTTCACCTCAACTTGTTTACGGGTAAAGTAGACCACGATAAACTTCCAGTAGTCAAAGTAGCGAACAAGCTTGAGCATTTGAAATGAAAGGAGTAAGCTCGCCGTCTGTCTCGGCAGAAAAATCTGTCCCACAAAGTAGAACGGAAAGAAGCCGACGAGATCCCAGAGCAGCCAGGTTCTAATGTAGTCGGAGAAAATTCGAGTCGGCGCTGCGACGACGATGCCCTGCTTCTCGTGGGCGAACAAGAATCCGCGAAGGACCAAGTCGATGAAGAACACGGACTGGATTATTATGGCCGGAATCGTGATGTAAATAGGCTCGACGTAGTTGTCCCTGATTCCAAAGACGATGCGCGTGGGAATGACAAAGGCATTGATCAGGTAGAGGAAGAAATTTATTGTCTCCCACACTGCCCTGAATTTGCTGCTGGGAAGGCGCCACGGGTGAACTGAATTTGGTGAGGAGGGGGGACCATTGTTTTTGTTCTTTGTTTTTGTTTTTTGATTTGATGATCCCAATTCGTTTGTCAGTGTGTTGTTGTTGTTGTTGTTGTTGTTGTTGCTGATGTTGAGTTGGTTCATTATTGACCTTCGACGAGGTTCATTTGATGATGATTTAGATTTGGTGACGTTGATTTGGCTGAAAGGTTTTATTCGGGATGATCCTTGAGCAGAGGAAGTAAACATGTTGGCGTCCGAGAGTTGCGATTTCGGAGTGTGAAGGGCTTCGCGAAGAACGCGCTTCTGGGCAGTGTTCCGCCGCTTATCATTCGCCGAAACCTTTATTTTACCCCGTCTGATCTTTGAAGAGATCGAGGGGGATATGGCCGGGGGGGTGTGGTGGGGGTTGATGTTGTTGTCGTTGTTGTCGTTGTTGTTGTTGTCGTAATTTGTGGCATCAGCATTTATCGTCAAATTCAAACGGTTGTGCTTGGGTGGGTGGGCATTTGTGCCCGTGGTGCTTGTTGAGGGGTTTTGTGCTGAGGGATTTTGTTGTTTGGGGTGGTTTGTTTCTAAGTCAGAAGCATATGCGTGGTCCGACATAGTGAGTGGCTGACTTGACTGATACTATGGGAGTTCGTTTTTTTGGTTACAAACTGCAGGAACTTCAGCTAGGGTGTCGAAGTTGAAGACCAGTTCATCCTAGTTTTGGAACCACAGTTGAGTGGGAGAAAGCATGCAATTGACAAGGGAAGTTAAAGGGGTTGGGAGATACTTTTAGGGTAAATAAGGTCGATCTGCGGACCTTGTAGTAGGTACCAGAAGTTGTGGTAAAACCTATTTATAACACTTTTGAGTTTTAATGGAACAGAAAGGTGATATGAAACTGTCAGGGGGTGCGAAGTGTGAGAAGGTTGGCATTCTGGCATTCTGTTTTTGTTGCAAATATATAAACAGACACACACGCATTAAATAAATAAAGAAACAGCATGTATAGCCGGGGCTTGGGGGGCGGCATAACGGCCCCGCCCCCGCCTAACTTCAAACCCCCTCCCACCAAACAGAAATGTAAACATCCCAACACGAAATGCTCTCACTAACCAACTCTTTCAGATGCAGCTAAGGTTTCAAGACGCTGCCAGTAACATCCAAGATATCCTCAACGCGAGAAAATCGAAAGAAGACAGGAAGAAGCAGCCGGATGATGGTGGTAAGGAGGATGAGGAGGATAGTAGCGATGAGGACAGCAACCGGCCCATCAAAACCACGACCCAGATCGCATCCCAGCTCATGATATGGAAGGACGACGTCGCGCAGTTGTTAGAAATGGTCCAAGGACACATCGTACGCTGCCAAAAGATTGAGGACCAAGAAACGAGGAGCCACAAACCGACTGAAACTCAGATTGACTTCAGGAGAAAGAGAATCAACGAGTTTTTGTTGTCCATGAAGGCGGATCTTCGGGCGCTGACAAGATACGCGGCAGAAATTTGCAAAGGACGATACGAAAGCGAGGAAAACTTCATGACGAGATACCAGAACAGCGGAGTTAGTGTCATCAACGCAGCCTACTTGGTGAACAGCAAGAGCTTTTGGCGGCAGAAGACGGATGACCTTGAGAACAAGCTGGTTAAGCTTAGGCCAATCGAGGCTCGGTCAGCGTCGGAGCAGCTCGAGGAGGGGGAGGGGGAGGGCAACTCTCAGGGTGGTGGTAGAGGTGGAGGTGGAGGTGGAGGTGGAGGTGGAGGTGGAGGTGGAGGTGGAGGTGGAGGTGGAGGGAGAGGGAGAGGTGGAGGTGGAGGGAGAGGCGGAAGTGGAAGTGGAAGTGGAAGTGGAAGTGGAGGTGGAGCGAATTCGAGGGGGAAGCAGAAACAAATCACAGCCCTGGAACTTGTTGATATTTTCGAACAGAGACAACAGCTCATTATGTTCATAATCAACGAGGCGATGCAAATTCAGGGAGAATTCGAGGGCGAATACGGAGGAGAGAGCAACGCAGTGGAAAAAATGTTGGTCAATAGGGACCAGCGGGAAATCAGCGGCGCCGTTCGGCAGTTTCTAAGGGTCACAGAGAACTTCAACGAGATGATGGAGGGGGACGTGGACGGTGCGAGAACCGTGGCCAAAAGTGTCGGCATCAGCCGAGAGATGGAGAGACTGAATAAACTCGTGAGCGACGAGGAGGCAAAGTTTGCCCTTATCGACAATGAAACGACCAGGTGCAAGAGGAGCAGGAACGAATTCATGAACACGGAGATGCAGAGATCATTACTGACCCGCTGGGTGGCAACGCTCGACGAGCTGGAGTATGCCTTGAAGATCCTACAGCACAGGGAGGACGAATTACACGTGCTGATAGAGAAGAACGAAGCCGAGGAGGCCAAACTGAACGTCAGCGTCGGAAATCTGTTGGAGGAGAAATCGTCCGCGGCCAAGAAACACGAAAAATTTCTCAGCCAGGTTAGGCCCCAGATGATGAAATTGGAGAATGACAGCAAGAAACACCAGAGGACACTGGAGAACTTGTTGTTGGACGTAAATTTGACCACGGGATTATTCAAAAAGAGGGAGACAAAGGTAGCACAGATTGCGGCGAAAATAAGCAAGACCAGGGACGCAAAGAGTCAGGTCGAAGTGGAGAGGAGGCGTTATCAGGTCGAATATGCTACGCTCGTAATCGACAGCAAACGGAACAGCAAGATTTTACAGGTCGTAATGGACTGCAATGACGTCGCAAAGAAAGACTTCATCGCCAACAGGACGGTGAAAAACGAGTACAAGGAAGAGATCATCGACAACG
>Ga0209714_1002129_pt1 | contig 10252 bp, 8 predicted proteins | sample COGITO_mtgs_1104_5_FD_185517 | JGI IMG/M metagenome (GOLD analysis project Ga0209714, IMG submission 185517) | Pelagic marine microbial communities from North Sea - COGITO_mtgs_110414 (SPAdes) (version 2) | ecosystem: Environmental > Aquatic > Marine > Epipelagic ...
GATGAAGGATATCACAATGGCGATGGAGGCGCTAGTGGCTACGACATTCATTTCAATTACCAAGATGGAATTGTTTCCTGACCTTCTCTTGATGATGAACTCCGCAGCTTGTTGACGATGCTTTAAATTCAATGTCAACTAAAAGAAGAGGGCTTTTTTAAAAAAATCACCTGTACGAGTATTAGGTCCCCTTCGATACCGCGTCACAGCACAACAAAATTTACATCGAAGCTCTTCTCGTTTTTCTTATTTATTTTTAATTTACAATTTCACCCTAAACTTAAACTTTCCCTGGCCCCTTTTTACCATTCATTCATCATCCCTGGTAAGGAGGGGGGGCTCCCATGCTCATTTGCTGGGGATAACCTCCGCCCATTGTGACGCCTTGCTGCTGCACTGGAACCATGCCCATCTGCTGCATTTGAACCCCCCCCTGCTGTGGGTATGCCATTGCCATTTGGGGAGGAGGAGCAAAACCACCGGCCTGCGCTGGGGGTGCAAAACCTCCAGGTCCCTGAGGAACCGGCGTGAAGTGTTGTTGAGGCGGAGCAGAAACTTTGGCTGCCTGAGGAACTGGTTGAGCCTGAGTCTGTCGCGCAGTGCTACCATTCTCTTTATTTTTTTTTGCCATTATGGTACCGCAGCAACATCCACACGCAAGCACAGCAGCAATGACGAAACCAATAATTGCCGCAACGGCTGCTGCAGCGTCTTCATCGCTAAAGCCATCGCCGCCACAAACATCCTCAAACAGGGGTGGTGGCGCGGCAGGGCATGCCTTCAGTTGTTGTCCAGAAGAACCTCCAAACTTCATAGCGCAGCTATCGTACTCGGTCATGCACTGGCACGGCTGGCAAAGCAACTCACTGGGCATGCTTGAAGAGTCCCAAGTGTTGCAGTTATCTATATTGCAAGGTAGGCACTCAATATTCCGTTTGTCGCTCGCAACGATGCAGCCATTGCTACTCAACGCAAGCAGATACACATTTGTTTTGCCGAGCTTACTCAGAGCCCAGTTACCGCAGCTCAAAGCTCCGCCCGCAGTCGAGGTGGACGACAGACTGTAGCTCGTCTTTTTCATTCCACTTCCGTAATCGAAACACGCGTTCTGCGTCATCACCCCTGCGTTACTGAGAGCATCTGCAACCTCTCGGTGCTTAGATGCGATGAAAACGTTGCTGTCTGAGCGCTCTGTGGCGACAAAATCGCGATGGTAGATAATGTGGCCCGTTTCGTCAAGCAGAATGCATTGAACATCTGCTTGCCCACAATTTCCCTCAGATTCGACCAGCCTCTTCACAGTTTCCAACTTTAAGTCTACGCCGACGACTCCTGCGACAGGGTCTCCTGAACCGTCGCTTCCACGCTTCACTGCCTTACTCATGGTAATGACTTCTCCAGCCCCGAAGGCATCCGTATAGGGTGTGGACATCGCCAAACCGTATCCCGACGTATCGCCATCCTCCCAATGGTTCGCAAGCGCGGCCATGTACCAAGCCCTTCTCGTGTGGTCGTACATCTTGGGCGTCTTTCCCGCAGGCATCATCCTGAACATACCAGTGCTTCCCCCGAAGTATGTCCAGACGAGCTCACTGTTGGACTCCTGGCTATTTCCCCAGCATCTGTCAACGGCACCATCACGGAACAGCATGTAGTCATTGATGGGCTCCTCCTTCAATTTACCCACACCGTTTTTGAAAATAGGAACCGACGAAGTAGAGCAAGTGGTAGCCTCCGCAAGTTTCTTGGCACTCTCCTTAGTCTCAGGAAATTCTAACCAGGCCGCAGGGCCTTCAAAACTGGAAGCTGAGAAGAAGATAGAAGACGTCTTGCTGATGGCTACTCCCAAAAAGTCACTTACTTTGTCGCAGTTTTGTTCTAAGTCAAGGTTGTGGTACACTTGGCACTGCATTTCGGTGTTGCAAATATCATCGACGGGTGGCGAGGCAAGCTCCTTGCCAGAGGCGTCGTCCTGGGTCATGGCGACACAGGCGCGGAAAGGAGTTCCAGCAATCGGTTTCCACGCATAATCAACGCTGCGCGTGACGGATGAAAATCCGGCGTAGGTGGCGTCGCCCCTGGCGACTGGCATGTCGACCATCACGGTCGCGCTTCCTGTTTCTCCGGCAACCAGCCCTGGCCTGACATTAGTCAAAAAGCCACTACTGATCTCCAAATCTTTGATGTCAACTGGCTCGGCAGTCTTGTTGTCAGGAGATGGAAGAGTGGGGTGCCAGATAGTCTGCCCGGCCGAGTCCACAAGGAAAGCATAGCTGGAGGTGAATTTACCGCTCTCGAAGATCAAATCTCCGATAAGATCCATGGCAGTCACATCGATTCCGACGACTCCACGAACTTTGCTGCCATCACTTACAGGAGCAACTACGGTAGTTACAAGCCCTAATCCACTGCTATCCGTGTAAAAACTACTTGCAAAAGGGGCTTGATCATTAGCATTGGGAGCCGATACAGCGATTCCACTGGCAGTGTAGTACCGAGCAGGGTCAAATCCAGCATTGGCCACAGTCATTTCGTTGACCACATCCGCCGCTGATGCGACCGGTCCTGGCCATGAATTTTTAATGTCACTCCCTTCCAGTCCGTGAACTATCCATTTAGCTGGTGGCGAAAGCTCGGCCTTCTTATTGGCGTAGTCAGCGTTGGTGTGTCCATGCCACTCAGAAGCAGCCAAAATAACCACAATGTCTTCGCTCTCAATGTCAGGGTAGTTATTACTCTTGAAGGTACGCTGGGCGGCGAGAAGAGTCTGGGCAGTATCAATGGCGGTTAACAGATTAGCTTTATTAGAATCCTGCTCCTGCTCCGCCTCGTTGATGAATCGCAAGAGCAAGTCCTTGTTGATGGTAGAGGTGCGGAGCATCTGGTCCTGCTGGCACTCGTCGTAAGTCAAGTCGGTCATGTAGTCGGCGCCAGTTACATCGGGTTGGCCCCACCTTGCAATTACTACATTTGCAGTGTCTCCAGCTGCGAGAGTACCAATGGCGGCAAGGGCACCCTGCTTCAGGGACAGAAATTCGGCATTGCTGGCTGTCCCACTTCCATCGAGTACCACGACCAAGTTCTTGTGCTTACTCATGGCCTCGCTGTACCAGGGTCTCAGCCTTGGATCGTATGCCTTGCAACTACTTGGATTCCCGTCTCTCGAGGGCGCAATTACGTTAACTCCAGCTTCGCTGCCGTAATAGCTCCACTTAGTCGTCGGATCAGTATCAAAGAGACCAGTTTCGCTTGCCACCATATCACTACCGAGACCGGCGCAAGCTCCTTCGTCTTCTTCACGAACGTTGTCCCCTTTCGCATTTGCCCTTGCTCCGTATCGGAGTCCGTACCCATTGCGATTTACATTCTTATTGAATGGTGGGTCGTACGGGCAACTCTTCTCATTACATTCCAACTCGCACATGGGCTGTGGAATCTGACTGGGGGCTGCGTTCGAACCGCTGTAAGATGCCTTGACGTAGTCGCGCATGCGGTTTACCATATTAACGCGGTTATTAAACCGCTCTTCAACCTTACTCCCAAGCTTAGATACAATACTTGCAGCAGTAAGCGGGTTAGAATCCATTGAGGCACTATTGAATTTCTCCTGAACATTTTCGTGACACAAGCTCGACCCGGCAACACCAGTGTCGCCGAGGAGGCTATAGCTAAGGTCAAGAGCAGCATTCTCCGTTGCCGACATCCAAGAACCCAATCCGCCGTCGGAAAAGGTGTTACAACTACAGCTTGAAATGGAAGGCAAGAAAGCCTCGTCCGTCATTGACGTTGAAGTTGGGAGTGAATCCACAAAATCGTTCTTCCAGCTGAATTCGTGAGTTGTGCCGTCGAAGTCAAACACGTGCCAATAGCGGCCGCAAGTATTAGTCACTTCTTCGCCACAAAGTGAAGGAGGGTTCTCAAGCGGTTGATCGATTGACTTGGTCAATCCCCCCTTCTCACCAGACCAAACCTCAACCTTGGACTGGATGCCAGAATCGAAGCATATGTCAGGGCTGCCATAAATGTTCACAAAATAACTATATACTCCGGGGCGGGGGTTAGTTATAGTGGTAGTCTCGGGGCCATAATAATCTGTATCATCGACATCTAGATTAGCTGACGAGCCGTCAGCACCACTAGTCTGTTTATTCCCATAAAAAATCTTTGTCACCGCGCTACTAGAAGTCTCCTGTGGCACGAGCAGGTAAGAATCCATATCACTGTGGAAATCTCCCCAGGAAAGGACGATGCGCATCTCCTGTGATTTGTGTGTCACGAGTGAGTGTTGGTGTCGACAGGTGTCAAAGGTGTGAGGTATTCTCATCTGAGATGTGTACTCTCGCGATTACATGGGGGTGCTCACCTTAACGGAGTTAGTGTTCGCCAGCTTTGAAGTCAACTGCAACTGATATTGGCTATGCTCTCTCTTTAAACCGCTGAGGCGCTGGGTATAATAACCAGTCTTCTCAACATTCAAGTGGAAGTTCACAGCACAGCTATCCCCATTGCATGAGGGAGTATTCACCCTGCACCCGTTAGACATGGCAGAACCAGTTGAGACACTGAGAACAGAAAAAAATTGGCAAAGAAAGATGAAAGGGGTTAGACATTATGATGGCACTTTCTAATGTGTGTCCCAAATGTATGACAAATAAAACTCACAGAGCATTGCCCTCATCATACAAGCTGCAAGACAACCCTGACAAAGGATTACCGGTGCGACTGTCGTCTACAAGTATCGTCCATTGGTGGGACGAGAAGGCCTGCACCATTGAGGGGAGGAGGAAGACAAGAGAGGGGAGCTTCATGTTAATCTTAAGTTGAGAACAGTTGTTGTCTGGTTGTGCCTTCAAGGGAAAGGAATTGACAAGAATAACAGAGAATTGGTCCAACACGAAGGCAATGCACTCGTGTGTTGTCCAATTACTTTAGTCGTTGTCTCTATCTGGCAAATTACGCAGTCAGATCCAGTCCAGATACAAATTTCGATATTCCACTAAATTTTCGGGCATTGATTGTTGAAGGCAGCCTTTTCTTTCCCTTTTTTTCAGCAAAGAAAAGGCAAAGAGAATCCAAATTTTCGGGCAGTGGGTTAAGAGAGCAGCCCCTGTCTGTTAAGAGAGCATCAACGCAGCTTTTTTTTTTAGCTTACGCCCTTTTTTTTTCACCCCTTCTACCTTGTGTCTGTCACTTCAATGTTGTCCCCGAAACAATGTCTTTTTTTCTTCTATCTCTTGTCTCTTGTCCAGTACATGCAAGAAGAAAGGCTAGCCATGGTATGAAATGCATGATACCCTGATGGTTGACGGTGGATTATTGCCTTTAGGAGGCCTAATTACAGGTAAAATCAAAGGATCTACGTAATAAAATATGCTGCAATGCTGCAATCTCAAATGCGACCTTTTTTTTTGCTATCATAACCCTTTTTTTCTTCTCTTTCAATTTACAATACTTCTGCCGCTTTGAGTCTCAGTCCACTTAGTCAACCTGCTCCATGGCGCTCTCCTCCTCAGCATCGTCATCAAGGGGTGGGAGCTCGTCGATGTCATCATCCTCATCCTCCTCGTCATCGTCAATGCTCAAGCCGAGCTTGATGAGACGGTGGATGCGGCTCGCGAAGGTGGCGGGCTCATCCAAGGAGAAGCCACTGGTGAGCAAACTGGTATCGTAAAGGAGCCAAACAAGGTCCTTGACGGTCTTGTCGCTCTGATCAGCCTCGGCTTTCTCCCTAAGGGCAACAATGATGGGGTTGCTGGGGTTGACCTCCATGGTCTTCTTGGAGCTCATGTAGGCGCTCTGGGTGGAATCCCTAAGAGCCTGGGCCTTCATGATACGCTCCATGTTGGCACTCCATCCGTACTCTCCGGTGACAAGGCAGCAAGGGCTGTCGGCCAGGCGGTTACTGGTGACGACCTTCTCGACCTTGTCATCGAGGACCTCCTTCATGAGCTTGCACAAACCCTCGCTCTTGGCCTTGGCCTCCTCGAAGGCCTTCTTCTCATCATCATCCTCCTCCATAGCAAGTCCCTCCTTGGTGGCACTAAGGAGCTTCTTGCCATCGTATTCCTTGAGCTGCTGGACGCAGTACTCATCGATGGGGTCAACCATGTAGATGACCTCGTATCCCTTCTTCTTGAGCTTCTCCAAGAAGGGACTGTTCTCGACGGCCTTCTTGCTCTCACCGGTGACATAGTAGATTCCGGGCTGAGCATCAGTCATCCTGGCGACATAGTCGTCCAAAGAAGTCATTTCCTCTCCGCTCTTGGTGGTGTGGTAGCGGAGGAGCTTGGCGATCTTGTTGCGGTTGGTGCTGTCCTCGTGGACTCCGAGCTTCAAGTTCTTGCTGAATGCTTCGTAGAACTTGGTGTAAAGGTCGGCGTTATCGCTCAGGTCAGTGAACATCTCAATGCACTTCTTGACAAGGTTCTTCTTGATGACGCGGAGAATCTTGTTCTGCTGGAGAGTCTCGCGACTGATGTTAAGGGGGAGATCCTCACTATCAACGACTCCCTTGACGAAGGAGAGCCACTCAGGCATGATGTCTTCGCAGTTGTCCATGATGAATACACGGCGGACATAAAGCTTGATGTGGTTGAATTTCTTCTTGCTTCCTCCCTCGAACTGGTCGAAGGGGGCGCGCTTGGGGCAGAAGAGGATGGCCTTGAACTCGAGCTGGCCTTCGACGGAGAAGTGCTTGACGGCGGCGTGCTCCTCCCAGTCGTTGCTAAGAGCCTTGTAGAAGGCAACATACTCGTCGTGGGTGACATCATCGGCCTTGCGCATCCAGATGGGCTTCTGGCCGTTGAGGTGGTCCCATTCGTGCGTGACCTCCTTGATCTTCTTGGTCTTCTTCTCCTTATTAGCCTCGTCCTCGTCGACCTCCTCAATCTTGGGCTTATCATCATCATCATCATCGTCGTCGTCGTCATCGTCACTGACCTCCTTCTCAGTGGTCTTCTCGGTGTAGAGCTTGATAGGGAAGCCAATGAACTCACTGTGCTTCTTGACGAGGTCCTTCACACGGCGCTCCTCGAGGTACTCTCCCATGTCCTCCTTCAAGTGGAGCACGATGCGAGTTCCACGTCCAATGGGCTCGGGGTCAACACCCTGCTGGATAATGAAGGATCCTCCAGCCTCGGAAGTCCAGGTGTAGGCCTCGTCGTCATTGTTCTTGGAAGTGACGACGACCTTGTCGGCAATGAGGTAGGCGGAGTAGAAACCGACTCCGAACTGTCCAATCATGCTGATATCGGCTCCGGCGGAGAGAGCCTCCATGAAGGCCTTGGTTCCAGACTTGGCGATCGTTCCAAGATTGTTGATGAGGTCAGACTTGGTCATTCCAATTCCGCTATCCTCGATGGTAAGGGTGTTGTTGGCCTTGTCGGGGATAAGTTTGATCTGCAACTCGGGCTCTGAGTCGAGCACGGCAGCATCCGTAAGGGACTGGTAGCGGATCTTGTCCAAGGCATCGGATGCATTGGAGATCAACTCACGAAGGAAGATTTCCTTGTTGGAGTAGAAAGTGTTGATAATAAGCGACAGCAACTGATTGATATCAGCGCTGAACGCGAAAGTCTCAGAGGAGGTGGCTTCAGACTGTAGATTCACGTGTGCAAATTGATTTAGGGAGAGAGATTAGTAGAGGCAAAAGAGAGAGAGCTTTTGTTTCGCGTTTTTGAGCGCACCCTTTTTCCACAAAGGTTTCAAGATTCAAAGGTGATATTTAATGCTAGTGTTGGACTCAATCGCGCAAAATCAGAGCAGCAAAACAGCGGCAAAGTAAATCTTGCGTCAATCAAGGGCTGCGGTGGAACAAGAGGTTCAGCCATTCAAGTGCCACAACGACGCCTTTGGTGCAACTATCGTAACATAGGAGTCGTATGAGTGACTTACCATGAAATAATATATCTTTAATTAGAGCTGTTGTGGCGTGACACCCGAAATGAATGACTTTGAGGTTGCAAAATAGAACTGCTTTATACGACATTAAAGCATTTAAAAGACACCCTGTGCCGTCTAGCTTAGTACAAACCTTACATCTCGTGGATTTAATGGCCAAGTGTGTGCACTGTGGGGCTACACATGACCCCTCTGAAGTTTTTCTCTCCCGGCTCTCCACTTTTGAGGGAGTCTACCTCGCCCCAAGCGCGTCTTTTGCGCTCTTTTCTTTCTTTTTTGTAGATACGGCGGCCCAATGTTCTGCTCCGAGAACAAGCCATTGAAGAAGCTCACCGTGACGGCGATTGAAAGAAAAACACCAGGAAAAGTAGAGGCCAAGAAGAAAATGATCCTGTACATGGTTTGAAAAGGAGTGTACCGAGCAGAGCAAATTTTTCTTTGTAATTTTTGGCTGCTGTCTACATCCTACTTCTGTGTAAAAAAATCACTCGCTAGGGTGGGTCTCTACCTTTTGTCGATATCAAAGAAGAAGTTCATAAAGAGCCGCCCACCCTCCAGGTCCTTCTCGTCCTTTCCAAAATATCCTTGGCTCCTGTGGAAGCTTGTGGCGTTGAACAGCAATAGTCTATTAAACACATTTGAGACAGAGTCGACAACCTCCCATTGTTCCATGTTAAACTTGTCTACCTCCCAGCTACCTGCGCAGCCGCTGCATTGCTTCCGCATCCCCGTCTCTTTGTGTCTCAAAAAATCTGTTCCTGATCCGAGCGGAGGATTTGGATGCAAATAGAGCACGCCTCCCCAGTCAGACTGGTCTGTGTGAACGCAGTGCGTTTCAAACTCTCCCGATAGATCAAATGTTAGCTGAAATCTGCGTGGTGGCGATGTTTTCATTAGATACTTGTATTTTTTTCTTCTTTCTCTCTCGCTCTCGGCCGTTAACAATCAACACAACAATCAACACAACAATCATCTACCATCATCTCACTATACTTACGACATGTGCTCTCCTTCACCAGCGACAGACTCAAAATTAACAGTCCTGGTCCCCAGAGCCGCCTCGATTTTTATCCTAACGTCCCGGAAGATTGAATCTCCGCTAAAGGACCGTGTGCGCCTAAATTTCTGCCTCGAATTGTAGCCTTCTCTGTCCTTCTTCACATTGAAGTCTTGTTGTAAGGCGAAAGACCGGATAGCAATGGGGTCATCAAAGAAATTGTCAATGATAATTAGGTTCGTAACGGGTTCTCCCCTGTCGATTGTTGCGCCGAAGGAGACAGTTGTTCTTTGTTGCCGCGCTGTTTGTTGGGAAACGAGACTAGTCTTTACCATAGTTGTACAGCCGATTGCAGCATCTGAAGGTAAATTAGAAGTGCACCATTCATTAGCTGTGTTTTCTAGGTAAGTTAAAGATGAATCGAGAGGTGCGTCAATATATCGTCGTTCTGAATCTAACGAGACCATAACGGTCAGATTATCGTCATTTTTTGAGTTGCTGCATGATTCTGTAGGTTGTGAAGAGACAGATTGTGAGGAGACAATACAAGGAGAGCAAGAAAGAGAAAAGAAGAAGACGAGCAGGTTCAGAGCGTCTATTAGCATTGTGCTTTGGTACATTAGTTTATTATTATTGATGGGGAATTGGTGTTTTAGTTTATTGTGGGAAATTTAGTTAGGCGCTCACAGCCAGCCCCCCCACAGCAAACCCAGACCCACCCCCCCAATCCCCACCATTTCGTTTTTGTTGAGATGCAATCTCAGGAATGTGAGATGATGCAACCTCCCTTCGGACTCCCTATTACGACGCCAACGATAAAAATGGGAAAAAGAACAAAGCGAAAGGTGCCACTCTCCCCCTATACCGACACTACTGATGCCGGTCCCATGGAAGAGGGACTCATATGGGAACGGCTGCAACGAGTTCTCGGCGACGAAAAATGCATGGATCATCCTGCCGGCCCATCTACGAAAGAGAACGAGCTCTTGTCACAGGTCCGAGATTTTGGGATTAAGCCTTACGCCTACGAGGTGCCGCTTGGAAACGGCGTGTCTGACTGCGTTGGGGTGGACATGAATTGCCGGCTCTGCGTGGTGGAGGCGAAGTGCATCTTCGGGCGGTCAGGGTTAGAGGAGAAACACCGTGACAAGGTGAAGGAGCAGACGAGGGCGTATGCGACTTTCCTCGCTCAGGAGACTCATGCGGACGTGGCGGCGTACTGCTTCGACGATCAGGGTGGGTTGATAGCGCTTGAGAGCTTCGGAGTCTTCGAGTACGAAACAGTGAAAGATCATAACCCTCGTCCAGCTAAGTCAAGAAAAAGGAACGTCACTATGGGAAGGCAGGATCCTGTAT
>Ga0209714_1002138_pt1 | contig 10220 bp, 8 predicted proteins | sample COGITO_mtgs_1104_5_FD_185517 | JGI IMG/M metagenome (GOLD analysis project Ga0209714, IMG submission 185517) | Pelagic marine microbial communities from North Sea - COGITO_mtgs_110414 (SPAdes) (version 2) | ecosystem: Environmental > Aquatic > Marine > Epipelagic ...
AACATCTGGGTTTAAGTATGCGGGAGTACTAATTTCATATAAAAGCTGTGCAGTTACAGTTCCAGCAGATACTAAACCGCCAGTGCCTGGATGTTTAGTAATATAAAAACTTCCATCGTTTTTGATTTCAGCTATTGGATAGCCAACATTATTAAAGCTTGGCACCTCTTTAAAAAAAGAATAGTTGCCACCAGTTGCTTGGCAACCACACTCAATAATATGACCTGCTGCTAATGCGCCAGCCAATGCATCATAATCATCTCTCTTCCAATTAAATTTCCAGGCTGCTGGACCAATTACTACTGCTGCATCCGTCACTCTTGGACATACGACAATATCAGCGCCTTCATCTAATGCCTTCTTAATTCCCCATGCTCCAAGATAAGCGTTTGCTGTGAGTATTTGGCATCCTGATTTATCAATCGGGATATTTTTATCAATGTTTAAAAATGATTCTCCTTCCTCTTTTAGGGAGTCTATTCTTGGCATCAAATCATCCCCAGTTATATATGCTACTTTGAGAGAAATATTGAGCTCTTCCAAGATTTTTTCTATTTCATTGGCCATAGAAGAGGGATTTAAGCCACCCGCATTGGTAACAATTTTAATATTTTCCTCTTTACAGGTTTTGGCCACTGCTTTGACTTGCTTTAGAAAGGTGCCCACGTATCCCTTATCCTCCCCGCGTTGCATCTTTTGATTAAAAAGAATTGTCATGGTGAGTTCAGCTAAATAGTCTCCAGTCAATACATCTATAGGCCCTCCATCTACCATTTCTTTAGCAGCAGATAATTTATCTCCGTAATAACCGCTACAATTTGCAATTTTAATAACGTTATCGCTCATGTTAGTTCCTCACTTTGATTCCATTTAAAATTATTTGAGTTATCGAGTTTGCAGACTCTTCAGGGGTGGAATCAATGAGTTTATTTTTTTCTTTAATAAATTCTTTACCAATGCCGCCAAGCAGTATTGCAAATGCTTTCGAGTCTATTTTTATAATTTCTTTTTTGTCAATTGCTTGATTCAAAAGTTTTTCTGTCATATTAGTTATAAAACTTGCATGTTGTTCAGCCATAGGTTTCAAACGATCAAACTTACCAATATCTTTCTGTATTAGAGGAAATTTTGGCCCAACTGCCTGGTTCACAATTTTGAGATATTTTTCTAATTTTTCTATTGGTGATTTGATATCAGATATTGAATCTAGAGCATGTTTACCATGTTTCCTTAGGATGCTATCCATTGTCATTACTATTAATTGATCTTTACTGGGAGCAATTTCATACAAAGTTCTTAATGAAATTTTCAAAGTTGATGCTATTTGAGACATTGTCATTTTGGGAACACCTTGTTCCAGAAGATCTTCAAGGTCTGATATTATTTGACGATGTTTGTCGGTAATAGGCGCAAGTTTTTTCGAGCTTAAACTTTTAATTTTTTCTATGCTTTGCACTATTTCTATTTAATGATCATCAAAAGGGCACCATTTTCTACTTGTTCGTTTTGATTAATAAACAGTTCATCTATCACTCCATCTTGAGTTGCGATAACAGAGTGTTCCATCTTCATAGCTTCTAATATCACCAAAGTTTCCCCCTTTTTAATCTTGCTGCCTAATTTGACTTTAAGTTCGATTACTTTGCCTGGCATGGGTGCTGTTAGTCCGCCATCTGTTAGCTCTCGACTAATATTTTGAAACTTTGGCAATTTTGTAAATAAAATGTCTCCCCAGGGGCCATGAACAACCAAATCTTCATCTTGCCTGGTAACTTTAGAGAACAATCTTGAGTTATTAATCTCAAGATCTAATCCCGACTCTTTCCACTCAATGACTTTTGCAATTTGGCCTTCATTTATTTCAAAATGACCATCTCGATTTGTTTTATAAGATATTGCTATTTCTCCGAGAGCAGATTTGAACTCAATTTTTTGTCTAGGCAATCTTGAGTTTGTCCAGCCTGATTGAATCTCTTTGAGAATGGGAGCATTTTTTCTATTCTCTCCTTGAATCCAAAGAGTTGCTGCTATGGCTGCTTGCTCTAAAATTTCTTGCTCCAGTTCAATTGATCTTTTTGGCTTAGCCTTGGCAATGAAATCAGAAGTTGTATCACCTTTATGAAAATGGTCAGACCTTAAGCACTCAACTAGGAAATCTCTATTAGTTGTTACTCCTCCAATGTGAAGAGATTGTAAGGCTAATGCTAATTTATTAGCTGCATCAGTTCTATTTTCTCCCTTTGTTATTACTTTGGCTAACATTGGATCAAAATCAGTTCCCACCACTGAACCTTGCTGAACACCGCTATCCCATCTAGCATTAATCTTGTCATCAGGCTCAAATGCTATCAACCTTCCAGTAGCTGGTAAGAAATCATTTGAAGGGTCTTCTGCATAAAGCCTAGCTTCAATTGCAGATCCACTCCATTCAATATCATCTTGTTCATAGCCAAGAGCCTCACCTCTTGCAATTCTCAACTGCTCATATACCAAATCTTTTCCTGTAACTTCCTCAGTAACTGGATGCTCAACTTGCAATCGAGTATTTACTTCTAAAAACCAAAATTCACCTGTTTTGTCATCGACTAAAAACTCTACTGTACCCGCTGATTCATACTTGAGTTTTTTTGCTAATTTAATTGCTGCACCCCCCATTGCTGATCTCATTTTTGAATTTACTCTTGATGATGGAGATTCTTCAATGATCTTTTGATGTCTTCGCTGTATAGAGCACTCTCTTTCACCTAAATGCACTATGTTTCCATGCGAATCACCTAAAATTTGTATTTCAATATGCCTCGAAGATGCAACATATCTTTCAATAAATATCCGATCGTCTCCAAAACCCGCCTTAGCTTCTCTTTGGGCTCCTTTCATGGAGTTTTTTAGGTCTTTCTTTGAGTCTACAATTCGCATGCCTTTACCTCCACCTCCAGCAGCTGCTTTGATTAAAAGAGGATAGCCAACTGAATTGGCTTTAGATGGATCTGTTGTCATAGGAAGAGTAGGGACTCCAGCTTTATCTGCAATCACTTTCGCCTTTAATTTATCACCCATGGATGAAATAACCCTAGAGTTTGGTCCGACCCAAATTAGACCAGCTTTAACAACATCTCTAGAGAATTTTGCATTTTCTGATAAGAACCCATATCCCGGATGAATTGCATGTACTCCAGTATTCAGAGCAGCTTCAATAATCTCTTTGCCATTAAGGTAGCTATCACTTAACTTAATGGCTTGATCAGCCAGTCTCACAAAAGGAGATTCAGAATCAGCCTCTGTATAAACCGCAACGCATGAAATTCCCATTTCATGCGCAGTTCTAATTATTCGACAGGCTATTTCGCCTCTGTTAGCAATAAGTAATTTGTGGAATATCATAATCTGTAAACTCCATATCCTTGAGCTCCTTCTACCTTCTTGCCATTAACTACAGATAAGCAGATGCCTAAAATTGTTCTAGTATCTCTGGGATCAATTAATCCATCATCACTTATTGCTCCAGTTGCTCTTAGAGCAAGCGATCCAGCTTCTTGAACTTTTTCTGCATAAGCAACCATCTGAGCATCTTCTTTCTCATCAAATTTTTCTCCTTTTCTAGCAGCTCTTGCTCTTCTTACAATCGACATAACACCTGCTATCTGCTTTGGACCCATCACAGCAATTTTTGCTGTTGGCCATATAAATGTAAATCTATTATCAAATGCTCTGCCTGACATAGCATATGTTCCAGCACCATAACTTGCCCCTAAAATAATTGTTAGATGAGGGACCGTTGAGTTTGAGACTGAATTTAAAAATTGAGCTCCTTTTTTAATTTGACCATCTCGCTCATAATCTTTTCCAACTACAAATCCAGTAATATTTTGTAAAAAGATAATTGGAATATCAATTTGATTGCAGAGTTGAACAAAATGAGCGCCTTTTGACGCACTATCAGGAAATATAGGACCATTGTTGCCTATTATTCCAACTGTATAACCATGAATTGATGCAAAGCCGCATACCATGGTTTGACCAAACAATGGTTTGAATTCTTCAAACCTAGAGCCATCTGTAATTCTTCCAATTACTTCTCTGACATCGAATGGTTTTTTCAGGTCTGAGTCAACCAAACCGAGCAAGTCCTCTTGGTCAAGAACAGGGTCATCAGGCATTAGTTTAGGTCCTGAGCCTTCTTTCCTCCAATTTAGATGAGAAACCACTTCTCTGCCAATTCTCAAAGCGTCCATTTCATCTTCAGCCAAATAATCTGCCAAACCAGAAACCTCCGCATGCATTTGACCTCCACCCAATGATTCATCGTCAGACTCTTCACCAGTTGCCATTTTCACTAGCGGGGGTCCACCAAGAAATACTTTCGATTGTTTTTTTATAAATATATTGTAGTCAGACATTCCTGGCTGATATGCCCCCCCAGCTGTGGATGAACCGAATACTATGGATATTGTAGGTATTCCTAGTTTAGATAATTCTGTAATATCATAAAAAGTTCTTCCTGTTTCTGCGAAATGACCTGCACCTAAAATAGTCCCCCTAGAAGAGTTTTTTCCCTTTCCACCTCCCATTCTTAGATCCCCGCCAGCAGATTCCACGAATTGAATGTAAGGTATTTTATTGACTCTAGCGATCTCCATCGCGCGCGTCCATTTTTTGCCAGAATATGCATGCATTGCTCCAGCTAACACGGTTGGGTCATTGCCAAAAATCACACATTCAGTCCCAGCAATGATTCCCACGCCTGCAACAGCACCCCCTCCAACTGGGTAATCCGAGCCATATGCAGCTAGCGAGCTAATTTCTAGAAAAGGGGAATCAGGATCAATAAAGTTTGCAATTCTTGCTCTGATTGACATTTTGCCTCTAGCGGCCAATCTTTCATGATGATGCATTCCACCACCTAACTCAACAAAATCAAGCAAATCTTCAATTTGATCAAGTTTTTGAAGCATATCATTTTTATTTTTTTGATATTCTTTAGAGTTTTGATCTACATTACTTGCAATTACTTGGGCAATATTTTTTTGTTTGGTATCCATAGACTAACTTTGTTTAAACTAATGGTAATATTTTTATAATAATATTACCATTTAAATCGTATAAAAATATTGAAAGTTTATTTTGAAGCAGAAATTAAATTAATGTCTTAAAAAATTATTTTTAAGATCTTGTAGAATATTGTCTTAATTTATCAAATTATAAAATTATTATGAAAATTTATAGCTGCAATGATTCTAGAGGTGTAAGACCTATTTGGACCGCAGAGGAAATGGGATTAAGTTATGAGACCGAAATGATGCCATTTCCACCAAGGTTTTTGCACAAGGAATACATGGATGTAAATATTCTTGGAACCATCCCTTACCTTATTGATGGCGAGGTAGAAATGACAGAATCAGTGGCTATGTGCCAGTATCTAGTTGATAAATATGGCCCTACAGACTTGCGAGTAAACAGTGACGAGGCTGATTATCATCATTATTTAAATTGGCTTGCTCACTCTGATGCAACTTTAACTTTTCCTCAGACTGTAGTTCTTAGATATACCCTTCAAGAGATCGGTGTTGCCGATAAGGCAGCAGATGGGTATCGAAGATGGTTTATTGCTAGATTGAAGTTACTGGAGCAATCTTTGGGGTCTAGGGAATATCTATGTTCAGATAGATTTACCATTGCAGATATATGTGTGAGTTACGCAATCTATCTAGCTAAGTCACTTCAAATTGAGGAGGCATTTAAGCCAAATATCAAACGTTGGACTGATATGCTTTTTGATAGAGATGGATTTAAAAGAGCTACATCTATTCGATATTCGGAACCTGAATAATTAATCGCCAACAAAATTGGCCAATCTTTCATAGGCTTCAATAAAGTCTACTTTAAATTCTTGCACAACATCGCTTGCTGAGATTGTCTGATTCATTAAGCCTACACCTTGACCTACCCAATAAGTTGAAAGCTTCTTTGCACCTTCATGCCCACTTTCAGCTAATTTATTTACTTTTGCTAAAGCTGGTTCAGCCACCATTGGCTGAAGAGGCAGCGGAAGAGGTTCTGGTGCTCCATCTGCTTCCCAAGCTTTTGTCCATTCTGATACAAGTTGTCTTGAATGTTTTCCAGTCCTGCTTCTTGATCTAGTTGTTTGACTGGATGTTGCAGCAACCATTTTTTCTTTTATCACAGGCGGAACTTCAGATTCAGCTGTTGTTAACCATACAGACCCACACCAAGCACCTGATGCTCCCATGCTCATCGCAGCTGCCATTTGTCTTCCAGTTGCAATTCCACCAGCAGCTAGAATTGGAACATCTCCATAGGGCTGGATTGCTTGATGAACCTCTGGGATTAAGACCATGGTTGAAACACTCCCACAATGACCCCCAGCTTCTGTGCCTGAAACAACCAAAATATCTACACCTGCTTTTACTTGATTGATAGCGTGTTGTGCTGTGCCTAAAAGAGCAGCAACTTTTACATCATTTTCTTTTCCCATTTGCACCATCCAATCAGGTGGGACGCCTAATGCATTTGCAATGATTTTTATTGGATGACTAAATGCAACATCTAGTAAAGCTTTAGCACCATCTGCCTTAGTATTTTCAGCCATGTAGGTTGCTGCTGGTTTGATTGTTCTCAGTTCATTAGCTTCTATATCATGCTGCTCTAGAATATCTGCTCTAAAATCTGCATATTCCTGAGGGATCATAGAGGTTAATTTTTCAGCATCAAATTTTTGATTTTGATCTGCCATTTTATTGGGGATCAAAACATCTACGCCGTATGGAAGTCCCTCAATATTATCATCAATCCACTTAAGCTCCTCTTCAAGCTGTTCAGGAGTCATCCCGACAGCGCCTAGCACACCACACCCACCTGCCTTTGATACTGCTACAACCACATCTCTACAGTGAGTAAATGCAACAAGGGGGAATTCAATATCAAGAAGTTCACAAATTTTTGAGTTCATTATTTTTTTCCTAATAGGTAATAGACTGATTTTTATATTACCACTCAGGATACACAAAATGGAATACATCCATCATAATCATTCATGGCTAAGTAAAAAATAATGCAATATGAAAAAAATTAAAATTGACTGCTCAATGATTACTCGAGATCCAGCCGAGGCTTCAAAAGTTAGCAAAACACTTGAAGATCTTGGATACGATGGAGCATACACGTTTGAGGGTCCGCATGAGCCATTCCTTCCTCTTGCGGCTGCTGCTTTAGCAACAGAAAAATTAGAACTTTCAACTTCAATAGCTGTAGCATTTTCTAGAAATCCTATGACCTTGGCTAATCTAGGATACGATCTGCAATTGATGTCCAAAGGAAGATTCACTCTCGGTTTAGGCTCTCAAATAAAACCTCATATTGAGAAGAGATACTCCATGCCATGGTCTTCACCTGCAAAACGCATGAAAGAAATGGTCAATGGTATAAAGGCCATATGGGGATGCTGGCACGAAGGGAAAGATCTAGATTTCAGAGGTGAATTTTATAAGCATACATTAATGACCCCTTTTTTTAATCCAGGAGAAAACCCATTTGGTCTCCCAAAAATATATGTTGCAGGCGTGGGCCCATTGATGACTCAAGCTGCAGCTGAATCTGGCGATGGGTTTATTGTGCATCCTTTTCATACAACTAAGTTTTTAGACAACATTACCTTGCCATCAGTAAAAAAAGGTCTTGAATTATCCCAAACTCAAGAATTTGATTTCTCAGTAGGTGTAATGGTTGCAACTGGGACAAACGATGAAGAAATTGCTAAAGCAAGAGATGCTTGCAAGGCACAAATTGGTTTTTATGGTTCTACTCCTGCCTATAAAGTAGTTTTAGAGCAACATGGCTGGGAAAGCATTCAGCCAGAACTTAATAGTCTTACCAAAAAAGGATTATGGCAAGATATTCCAAATCTCATTTCAGATGAAATCTTAGAAAGCATCGCAGTGACTGGAACGCCAGATGAAGTTGCAAACATCATTTTTGATCGATATGGTTCCATTGCTTCAAGAATAGCTCCTTCAATTTTCTCAGGGGATCCTGAGGTAACAAAAGCATTAATTACCTCACTAAAAGAAAAATTATGAGCAAATCTTTTCTTGGGAGGCTAATGCTCGATCTGGATGGAACCTCGCTTACCCAAGAAGAAAATAAATTACTGCTTAATCCACATGTAGGGGGCGTGATTTTATTTGCAAGAAATATCTCTTCAAGAGGTCAAGTTCAAGAGTTATGTAGAGAAATAAGAGATATAAATCCAAAGCTTCTTATTGCGGTAGATCAAGAGGGGGGAAGGGTTCAGCGTTTAAAAGAAGGCTATACGATTTTGCCAACTATGCAAAAATTAGCTGCATTTTTAAATTTAGATCATGATAAAAATTTTCTCTTTGCAACTGATTTGGGTTGGTTAATGGCCTCAGAGGTTATTGCATCTGGATTAGATATAAGTTTTGCGCCTGTTTTAGATCTAGATGATTCCAGAAGTTCTGTTATTGGTGATAGATCAATAGGTGATAATCCAGATCAGGTTATTGCTATTGCAGGCGCCTTTATTAAAGGCATGAATCAAGCTGGAATGCAGGCCACTGGTAAGCATTTCCCGGGACATGGCGGTATCTTTGCTGATAGTCATCTAACTTTTTCTCAAGATACTAGACCTTTATCAGAACTTGAGAGTCATGATTTGCTTCCCTTTGATGCTTTAAAGTTTCAACTTGGTGGGATAATGACGGCTCATATATCTTTTTTGAATGTTGATAAGGAGATAGCAACTTTTTCAAAATTTTGGCTGCAAGATATTTTAAGAAACAAAATGGGATTTACTGGAGTAATCTTTAGTGATGACCTCTCAATGAAGGGCGCAGATTATGTTGGAGGCATTGAAGTTAAAGTAGGCAAAGCATTAGAGAGTGGATGTAACATGGTTTTGGTTTGCAATGATAGACCTGCAGCTATAGAGGCTATAAACTTTCTAGAGAAAGAAAAAATTTCTCAGTCACAAAAAGTCATTAGATTAAAAGCTTCGCAATCGATTTCCTGGGTAGACTTGGAAAAAGATGCAAGAAGAATAGATATAATAGATAAACTAAACACCATAGAAAAACTAAATTTATGACCTCTTTGCCAGATATGTCTGATCAATATTCCGAGCAAATCCAAATTGGTAAACTTGCATTGCAATCCTTTGGAAGCAGGCATTCAATCTCAGGAGAGATATATACAGTTTCTTGCTCAGACGATAACTCTGTGGTGAAAGAAGTTCTCTCTCGAGAAGGAAAAAATAAAGTTTTGGTTGTTGATGCCTCTGGTGTAACTCATGCCTCCATGATTGGAGACCAAATTGCAGAATCTGCAGTAAAAAATAATTGGGCAGGTATTGTTGTTAATGGCTGCGTTAGAGATGTGGAGGAGCTGAAGAATCTTCCCATAGGTATCTTTGCTAAAGGGGCGGTTGCGCAGAAAACAAATAAAAAAAACCATGGTTTTGAAAATGTTTTAATTTCCTTTGGAAGCGTGGTTATGACTTCAGGTAAATGGATTTACATTGACCAAAACGGCTGGTTAGTTGCAGATAAAAAGCTATAACTCTAAATCTTTTATTGTCTGCTCTTTCTCTAACCAAATTGCATCAACGAATGTTTTGAAGCTTTTTCTGTAATCATCTTCTTCTTCGAAAGATCTATTTTTAAGGTTTTCAGGCAACAAATATGTCTTTGCCACTACCGTTGCTTTGCTCAAGTCTCCGCATAGGAAGTCCCATGTTGATCTTTTTTCAGATGCATAAACCACAGTAAAATCAACCAAGGTATTTACTTGAGGCATTCCTGATAATGCAATAGCAAGAGCTCCCACTTTTGGTTTTAATAGATTAGCGTAGGGAGATTCTTGCTCAGCATGCTTTTGCCCTGTAAATCTAGTTCCTTCAGCGAAGCTGAATGCTGTAGAGGGGTTTCTAGAGAATCTTTTTGCAGCTATTTTTGCATTTTCAAAATCCACTTTTTTTAATTCTGGATTTGCTTGAATTTGAGCTCTTGAATGTCTATTCAAAAAAGGCATGTCCACTGTTTTATGAACTAAATAAATAATTGGTATCCACTGTAATTCTTTTTTCATAAAGAACTTTAAAAGTGGGATTTTTTTATGTCCTGCAGCCAATAAAATAAATATATCAGCCCAAGACTGATGATTGCTCATAGCAATGTACCAAGTATCAG
>Ga0209714_1002151_pt1 | contig 10188 bp, 10 predicted proteins | sample COGITO_mtgs_1104_5_FD_185517 | JGI IMG/M metagenome (GOLD analysis project Ga0209714, IMG submission 185517) | Pelagic marine microbial communities from North Sea - COGITO_mtgs_110414 (SPAdes) (version 2) | ecosystem: Environmental > Aquatic > Marine > Epipelagic ...
CGACGTGCGTCCCCTGGTTCTGCTACCACCACCGCACTATCGGTCTCAACATGATAACCCTGGAGGTGACGTCGAACGATGTGGAGACTTCCCACGGTGTGAAGCTATCAGTGGTGGGAATCTGCCAGGTAAAGGTGCCCTCCGGCCTGGACGCCGATGACGACTCCAACATCAGAAGGGCCGCTCAGCACTTTCTCGGGCAGGGTCCTTCGCAGATCGCGGAGGCCCTTCAGCTTACCATGGAAGGTCACCAGAGGCAGGTACTCGGTACCCTCACTGTGGAGGAGATTTACAAGGACAGGGAGGCCTTTGCCTCCAAAGTCCGCGAGGGTGTCGACACCGACATGAAGAACATGGGGTACATCGTGGTGAGCTACGTCGTCAAGGACGTTTCCGACCACAACGGGTACATGGACGCTTTGGGCGCGACGCAGACGGCCCTTGTCAAGAGGGAGGCGGCGGAGGGCGTCGCGAGGAACGAGGCGGAGCAGAGGAAGAAGGTCGCCGAGTACACCGCGCAGGCGCAGATCATCGAGTCGCAGCAGCAGTCCAGGGCACAGATCGAAGTCAACGAGCGCCGCGCGCAGGCCGCCATCGCCGTCAACCTCAAGAAGCAGGAGGAGGCGGAATCTGACAAGGAACTCCAGATCAAGGTCGCTCAGAACCAGCTTGTGGTGAATAAGGAGAGGGAGATGGCGTCCGCCGCCGGTTCAATCGAGAAAGCCCGACAGAACCAGGTTGTCAAGAGGGAGGTGACGCAGCAGGAGGTCGAGGAGGCCTCCGTACGCCTCATGGTTGCCGAGCAGCGTGCCCTGCAGATTCAGGAGGAGGCCAAGGGTACCTCCCTGGCAGATCTCGTCGAGAAGAAGAATCAGGCTGAGGCGATCATGGTCGAGGCCAACGCCCAGGCGGCTAAGATCGAGGCGTTCGCAAAAGCAGAGGCGAGCAAAATTTCAGCCGTCGGTGCAGCCGAAGCCCACGCGATTGAGGCCAAGGGTATGGCCGAGGCGAAGGTGCTTAAGGAGAAGAACCAGACATTCCAGTACATGGGTGAGGCTGGTCTCGCGTCTACTATTGTTGAGAAGCTTCCCGAGATCGCGGAGGCGATCGCAAGGCCACTTCAGCAGACGGAGAAGATGATTTTTATCTCCCAAGATTCTGCCACCGGCAGTAAGGTCACAAATGACATCATCAAGACGATTGCCACCATGCCCGATGCTGTCGAGGGACTTACAGGAATCGATCTCAAATCTGCTATCTCTAGAGCGATCTCAGCCGATCCTAACAATAAGAAGGTGAAGCTCTGAAGCGAAACAAACAAAGGAGTGGTGGACCGTTGAAAACATGGCAAGTGCAAAAAAGAACGCAACCACCAACACCAACAATAAAAAAAAGATAACAAACGCGAAAAGAAGCCCCACAAAAATGCACTCCCACTTCCAAATTTTAGCAGCAACAAAAAATTAGCCAATAAAAACAATACGTGTCAGGATCTCCTCATCTCATCAAAGTCGTTCAGTTCAAACTCCGTAATTCTCCAAAACTGGAATCTTGAGTTTGGGACCGTCCTCTTTTTTCTCCTCTTCAATCTCTTCCGGTGTAAGCTCCGTATTTTCTTTGAGTAGCTTGAAGCAACCCGTGCCAAGATCGATTGGTGTGCCCATGATGATGCACTCGCTGACGCCCATGATGTCGTCGCAGCGGCTGTGCACAGCCGCGTCAAACAGATGATCCGTCGTCCTCTCAAATGAAGCGAGCATCAGAACGCTGTCCCGCATCTTGCTAACGCCAAAGCGGGTGATTCCGAGAACCTCCCCCTTGTACGTCATCACGTCGCTCAGTAACTGGAGATGTCTGCTGTCGATTCCGATGCCATAAGGCTGCATAATTCCCTTGATCTCAGTTTGGATCTTCTTCCTCGCCGCCTCGACTCCCAGCACAGTCTCGACCTCGATGACATGGTTGCTCCATGTCCTCGAAAAGTCAACGCCGTCGCTTCCCATGACATCCAGAAGCCCGTAGCCCTCAACCAGCATATGATAGCGGTCCTAAAAAAGAAAAGGAAAGAAAGGGAGGAGAGAGAGGACGAGGATCTCAAGTTAGCGTACAAGTTTGAGAGCGACCAATCACCACGCAAAAACGACCAATCAATCACCACGCAAAAACGACCAATCAATCACCACGCAAAATATATAAAAAATGACAAACGTCATATGAAATGAAACTCACCTTGTCATCATCGTCCGCATCTCCCGCCGTTGTCTTGGTATCGTTTATGACCGCCCTGGCGACATCCCTGTAGCCGCTGATAATGACCTCCGGCAATTCACTCTTGAGCTGTTGCATGAAACTGTAAACCTGAGTATGCACGTTCTCGTTATCCTTATTCCTACTCCACTTTTTGTCGTCAGGCACGTAGACGCGCAACTTGCAGTCGTTCTCTTTGCAGAGCTGCACCTTGCTATCGATGAGGCTCCTCAGAATAACCGGCCTGGGAACTCCCTTGACGCCCTTGAGAATATTATCTCTCACGCTGACGTTATTGATGTGGCCTAGCTTGTTGGCCGTGAGAACCTTCCTATCCAGTTTAATGCTGATGTAGCACCTCGTCTCAGTATCATAGACTTCCTTGATATACTCGCAGACCTGCCCCAGCGTGGTTTTCTCCACCCTCGCCTTGGTCAACTTGGCCCGGCTCAAGTTACCCCCTTCCTCAAGAGCGGCAGTGATGATGGGTGTGCTGATCTGCTTACTGGCATTGATGATCTCCTTAAGTCGAGGCACTCCAAGAGTCACGTTCATGCTGCTGACTCCCGCAAAGTGGAATGTTTTCAACGTCATCTGGGTCCCTGGCTCTGTGATGCTGTGCGCCCCGGTTGCCCCAACCGCCTCTCCCGGCTCGACACATGACCTACTATACTTCCGGAGAGCTTCTGCCACGATGAGCTCAAACTGTGTCTTGGTCAGACGGCGTTCGAAGACGTTTGGCGACTCTTTGGCACTCCCGCTGGTCGAGAGGCGGTCACCACAATTCGAAAAGAACTCTCTGACCTCTGCGAGGATTTTGTACTCTTCGAAGACGTCATTGCCATCCGTGTCCTTAAAGGGATGTTTTTTCAAGTCGCCGAACCAGACAGGAACGAGTTTCTGCCAAGGGGCAGAAGAAAGATGCCGCTCAACCATCTCCATCAGTTTATCCTTCTCCAGGCAGGGTTCACCAGGAGAGGGGTTGGACAAGCAGATATTTCGGCGCAAACGGTCGAAATCTACTGGGCGATTGTTATTCTCCATGCACTCGGGGTTGAGCCCGTCATCACCGTAAGCGAATTGAATCACAGTCTTTTCGCTGTTGCGGACGGTCGAGTCATAGCGTAGCGATAGGTCCTCGAGGGCTTTCATCATTCGTCGAGCCATGTAGCCCGTTTCGGCGGTTTTCACGGCCGTATCGACCAAACCCTCTCGTCCACCCATTGTGTGGAAGAAGAATTCCGTGGCTGTCAATCCGCTGTAGAATGAATTGCTCACGAAGCCCTTCGCCTGCGGGGTCAGCTCGTTGGGCTCGAAGTGAGGGAGTGTGCGGTTGACAAAGCCGTTCTGAATGCGCTTGCCTCCGACCTCCTGCTGACCGACGCAAACGACCATCTGACTGATGTTGAGACTACTTCCCTTGGACTTACAGTCAGCCATAATACGCGGAGTATTGCTCCAAGGAAGCGTCTCCATTGCCTTCTCACCGAGCGCCTCGCGAAGCTTGCTCAATCCCCCCTTTAGTTTCTGCTCGAGAGATTGGATCTTGTTGCAACCCGGCTCCAGATCAAGGGTGTCGTTGTTGTAGTCCTGAATGTGGCGGTCACACTGGGCGTACCCTTCGCTGACTACCTTTTCCTTGATTTCGTTGAGATGGCCGTCAGGAGTAACGTCACTGATGCCAATGCTGAAACCCTTGTGACCTCCAAAGTAGCGAGAGCAGAACTTGGCCAGGCGGTTCATGACCCGCGCCGACTCTGCCGAGCCATAGTCGCGCAACAAAACGTACAGCAGCCCTTGTTTCGACCCTGTACCTACTGTTGATTTTGCGACGGCACCAGATAGTAGCTCAGACTTCCGGAAACAGATGTAACCGTCGTTCTTGCAGAGAGATTTTGCGTCCTTTTTCTGGTCGTACATTTTTTCCTTCATCTCAAAATTCACCAGCACTCTGGTGGCAGCGTTCGGCTTGACCATGAGGCTGAAGATCTGTTTCCCAGTCCAAAGTTGGACAGGCTTGAAGATTGCTGGGGGCGGGAGATCGATGTGCTCCATTGCGTCACCGAGGTAGGATACCAACTGGCAGAAGTGCTCCCTGTCAAAAAATGCGTTTTTCTGGGTGAAGAGATAGCTAGCAGAGAGGAAATCCTGGGACGCCGCGACCAGAGGCTCCCCGTTACGGGGAGTGATGAGATTGTTATTTACATTCATTAGCAAAGCCGCTTCAGTGCGCGCTTCCTCAGTTTGCGGGAGGTGCATATTCATCTCATCCCCATCGAAATCAGCGTTATAAGGGGCGCAGACGCAAATATTGAAGCGAAAGGTGCGCCATCTCATGACTTTGACGCGGTGAGCCATTATAGAGAGCTTGTGCAGCGAGGGCTGGCGGTTAAAGAGGACAATGTCGTCGTCTTCCATGTGGCGCTCCACGACGTCACCGATTTTAAGATTGTTCGCGATGCGGTTCCTTTTCTTTGCGTCAAGGAAGGAGAGACTGTAGTTGTACTTCTGTTCCTTGCTGTCCTTTCCCTTCCCGTGCATTGTCAAGACCAAATTCGCGCCGGGATGGACTTCGTGGCCTCTGCGGACGCAGTCCTGAAGCTTCCTTATATTGTACTGATTCACCCTTTCAGGGTAGGTCATCGTCTTCGCCACATAAAGGGGGACCCCAACCTGGTCTACGCGCAGATTCGGGTCGGGAGAGATGACGGTACGGGCGGAGTAATCAACGCGCTTCCCGCTGAGATTCCCGCGAAAGCGTCCGCTCTTTCCCTTCAAACGCTGGCACAAGCCCCGAATCTGTTTGGTCTGGGTGATGGGTCTCTGTACCGAGCGGGTACGACGAGCGAGACGAGGGAGTAGAAAGAGTATATTTTTTGTTAGTGTGCAGGTTCAAGGTCAGAAAACAGGCCAAGTGGGACAGGTTTCGGAGGAGGAGTACGACACATGCTGAATCGAGCTCGCTCACCTGGATTCCGGGTATCTCTCCATTGATATACTGAGCGACTTGGAGTTGCAGAAGGTCCCAGCACTCCAGCAGGTTCTTGAACACCCCGCCCTTTTTGAGTACCAGTTCGAGAGACTGATTGACATCGACTATTTCCTGCAGTTTCACGGTAAGATCGTCTTCATTGCTCCCCCCCCCGACGTCCATAGCAACGCTCGGTCGGATCGGTACGGGAGGGACCAGCAAGTTCTTGAGGATGAGATTCTCGGGGCGGCCGATCTGAGGGTCAAGCCATAGCAATCGGCAATCCTCGTCGGGAATATTGGCAAACAGACGGTAGACCTTCAAGGGGAGGAGGTCTTCGGTAAGAATCAGCTTGGTCGAAGCACTACACCCAGAGCGAGAATGCACCCGAGATCAAGAGATAAAGCGGTGGGGAGGTGGGAAGGGGTGGAAGGTGCGAGGAGTGTTGTTTTGTTTTGTTTTGTTTTGTTTTGTTTTGTTTTGTTTTGTTTTGTTTTGTTTTGTTTTGTTTTGTTTTGTTTTGTTTTGTTTTGTTTTGTTTTGTTTGGGTTAGACGCAACGCAAACACTGAGATATTTTTTGAGTATTCAATTTCTCTTATTCTGCTTTCCTCACCTGGAATTGGCTGATTTGGCACTGCTTGAGTGGGAACTATTGTGAGTCGATTTTCCATAAGTGGAGGTGTCATCGTAATCGTTACCGTCGCCACTTCTCTTTCGTGTCGTCGTTCTGGAAGCGACGGCATTATTGTCACTGCTGCTGCTGCTGCCCTTCACCTCACTACACAGCAAATCATACTGAAATTGTTTCTCCGCCTCCTTCCCCAATTTGCCACCACCTCCAACCTCGTGGACAATCTTAAGCGTCGGCAGTCCCGTCAATTTTTTTACAATTCCGTTTGCACGCCTGCACCAGACGCACTCGGCCCTCTTTTTACAGGCCTCGACGACCTTCTTGAGGACCTTGGCCTTCTCATGAATGTCGCTTTTAGGGGAGGTGAGGTGGCGAAGGTAAAGAGATCGCTCCTCGTAGGAAAGGAGTACGCGGCTACAGCTCTTACAGATGCACTGCAAGATGGAGAGGGTGTGCTTGAAGAATCCAATGTGAAAAACAGGTAGGGCAAGGCTGATGTAGCCGTAGTGCCCGGCGCACTCACTGATCTTCCTCCCGCATGTTTCGCACCAGCGACCCTTGTCACTCACGCCCAGGCGACCATCCAAAGGACCAAGCTCAGAGGGGCGGCGAGAAGGCATGGTGAAGAGGTTGCGAGAGGTGACCTTAATTTCAGAGAGGCGCTGCATGGAAGTAGGGGAAAGGAGCGAGAATTGGATCTGGGCGATTTTCTTTGGGGGAAGGGGAGGGGCAGGAGATATGCTGGGGGCAGGATTTTGAGGACGGTTGGATTTCCCTCCCGCACGATTTGCAGCTTCGTTTTGCCGCGTCTTTTTATCTTCTTCCTCGCGAGAGTTGTTGAAGTAATTCAAGGCGTCAGTCACTTTAGGGTCAACCTGTGATACACCACCCACGGCGCTAGAGTTCGGATCGAGGCCAACTCTAGGCATACTTAGAGTTGAAGTAAGTAGAAAGTTTGTACACTCTGCGAGAGGGGGGAGTGGTTTCAAGTGGGAGTGATTTTTTTTGCGTGGTTTTGCTGAAGGCAAGGTAACCTTGTGTGTGTTGCTAAGTTAGGGTCTGCTCGTTCAAGTCACCGAATCAACAGCAAAACAGATAGTCAGGGATGTAATCGGCCTCGGGGTATCCTACGCAGGATCAAGGTATCGGATACCGAGGGCTGCAAGTCTCGCAGCGTGGATGAGTGGAAAACCAAATTCTCAGGACCCCCGAGCTTTTGAGGAGATTTGAGTGGCCCACGTGATGGAACCGAGGTAAATAAAAGAGATAGTAGCGAACTTTAAATGTCTCGTTATTATCTGAAGGTGTTGCCAGTGTCTAGTGAAGACTGCTCGTGTTTTTCTGGGCAAAGCAATCAAAACCTTTTTTGGGACCCTTTGAGGACCGTTTGTAGAATGCTGAGCCCACTAGCCCTTCTTGGACTTGCAATAGTGTGCCTACCGGCCACGACGTCCTTCTCCCTGCTTACAACCTATTCACAGAGTGGAGTGAGGTCGCCGGTGACGTGCGGTCAAGGGAGGACCTCGCTGGCAGCTAAGAGTATCAACCTCGAGGGAAAAACTGCCTTCATCGCGGGGGTCGCGGATAGCACTGGTTATGGCTGGGCTATTGCCAAGCAGCTCGCAGAGGCAGGCGCCACAATCATTGTGGGCACTTGGCCCCCAGTTCTGAAGATCTTCCAGATGGGTCTCAGGAAGGGCCAGTTTGATGCCGACTCTGAACTGAGTGATGGGCGGAAGATGGAGATCGCCAAGATTTACCCGCTCGACGCCGTCTTCGACACCCCAGAAGACGTCCCTCAGGATATTTTGGAGAACAAACGGTATGCTGGTCTTGACGGCTACACAATTAAGGAGGTCGCTGCGGAGGTGGAGAAGGACTACGGCAAGATCGACATCTTGGTGCACTCGCTTGCGAACGGGCCCGAGGTCACCAAACCGCTTTTGGAAACATCGCGAAAGGGCTACCTTGCTGCTTCCTCTGCTTCCGCCTTCTCCGCGGTGTCGCTCATACAGAATTTCGGCCCCATCATGAACGAAGGCGGAGCCTGTCTTAGTTTGACCTACATTGCCAGTGAAAAGGTGATTCCAGGGTACGGAGGGGGAATGAGCAGCGCCAAGGCGCAGCTTGAGAGCGATACGAGGACTCTCAGCTACGAAGCTGGCCGGAAGTATGGGATTCGCGTCAACACAATTTCTGCTGGGCCGCTGAAGAGCAGGGCGGCAAGCGCAATTGGGAAGGAGCCTGGGTCGAAGACCTTCATCGAGTATGCCATCGACTACTCCAAGGCGAACTCGCCCATGGCCCAGGATCTGTATGCAGAAGATGTTGGCAACACTGGTTTGTTCTTGTGCAGCGACATGGCAAGGGCAATTACCGGAATCACAGCTTACGTGGACAACGGGCTAAGCGTCATGGGCATGGCGCTCGATGCAAGGAGTATGGAGAAGGAGTGAATTGACGGGAAGTGAATCGACAACAAATTAGTGTTAAGAGGAAGGAAACGTTTTTGTAGGAAGTTATTTTGTCGCACTTGAAGAAGTGCAAAAGCTACTGGTTTTATTCCAATTTGTTTTAGTTTACTAGAAGACGATGTAAGAAGTCCGCCAAAAGATGCTAATATCGATTCGGTCCATGAAGGGAACTTTACTCATTCACCGAGGAGTCTTCAACGAGCCACCTTCCTTCTCTTCTTCCTCCTCCTCATCACTATCATCGTGATAAACAAAATCGTCTTGCTCCCCAAACGACATTTCATCCATTGCGTCGACCATGTTGGCGATCCTGTCATTTTCAATATTCAAGTCATCGTTTAGTGCATCCAGCTGATGACGCATGTCCTGATAAATTTTGCTGTGCAAGAAGTCCGCCTGAAACTGATGTGATATGAATTGCTCCACCTCCTTTAAGCAATCGTCAAACAGATTCTTTCGGACGTTTTCTAAGTCGATCTTTTCATCAATGTTGGCAACCTTTGCGGCATCCACGCACTTAACTCGTTGCCGAGACGTCGTAGCAAGATATTTCTGCAAAACATTGCCAGCTCTCTGATGCAGCAAATTGCGAGAGCTGCCCGAATGTGAGTGAGTGAGAGTGAGGGTCAGTGTTGTGTAATAAAAATGGCGGGGCGTTCAGATGCCGCAAGTTCTCGGAGTACCGAAAGTGCAAATAGCGCGCCAGTCACTCGCTCACTCACCTTATCTTCTTGAATTCATCGACTGCGAACACGAAATCAAGAGAATGCAAAACGTTGCCATCTCCGGAGGAGCTCTCCCTCTTTGAAGCCCAATCAACAAGTGCCTTTCGGCTCTTCTCATGTCGCTTGAACAGAGAAAATGAGGGGGTCTCTACCATTTTTTCGAGAAGATCTCGTCGCTTCTGAGTCTCATTATGCAGAAATCGGTCAGTCTCTCGTCGATTGTTGACGGATGTGTTCATGCTTTCCTTGAGGTGGGAGAGGACATGCCGCTTGTATTTGTAAATCAACGCTCGATTTTTCGGGTTTAATGCATTTCCTTCGTTGAGAAATACGCATTTCATAAATGAAGCGCTCGTCAAGCACTGGATTGTGCGCGTGAAACGAGCGTGATTCTTCTCTCGCATGTGGTTTTGAATCAAGGGTATCAACGCATCATGGAACTGATTTAAATTTGCGGATATATGCCGGAAGTTATGCAGTATGTGGTTAAGATGATCAGAACTATCTTGTTGGTGATTAGAAGACGGGTACTTCAGGTCTAACTGGAGTGTGTTGACCAGGGTGTAGAGGATTTCGCTTATATAGGGGGAGAGGGGGGTCATAGCGTGCTGAGTAAGGGTCTTATTCTGAAACATTAGACCGATCTACGCGAAATTCACCATTGAGTCGTTGGTTAGAGCAATTTAGCAAGCACGCGCTCCCACCAAAAACCGCAAATGCAAATGCATACGAGCACGAGCATACATACCTTTGTGATAAACTTCATTACATCAATTGAGAAGCTCTTGGCAAATTTTCTCCCCTCAGCGATCTCAACACAAGCAAAGAGCGAGCTTAAGATGGCATCACCAGAAGTGCCGACCAGCTTTATCACTTGCTTCCTACCAGTGGAGCTATTCATCAGCTGTGATGCCATAAACTTCTTCGCACCGTAGATGGAATAATGCTTTGAGGAGGAGGCAGGCTTTTCATCGTCTTTCTTACTCTCTCCAGAGTTGGACTTCTTCCCCCGGAAGAATTTACTCATGTGGCAGGTATGAAGCTATGTATTTGCGAAAAAATAATCTTTTAAGTAATGAGAACTTGTTTTTTTCGAGAGAAAAACGAGATCAGAATCTGAACATCTGAACCGGGAACC
>Ga0209714_1002158_pt1 | contig 10168 bp, 10 predicted proteins | sample COGITO_mtgs_1104_5_FD_185517 | JGI IMG/M metagenome (GOLD analysis project Ga0209714, IMG submission 185517) | Pelagic marine microbial communities from North Sea - COGITO_mtgs_110414 (SPAdes) (version 2) | ecosystem: Environmental > Aquatic > Marine > Epipelagic ...
GGGGGGGGGGGAGGGGGGGGGGGGGGGGGGGGGGGACGACGACGACACCGCTCGATGCGGAAGCCTCGAATATCTTCTCGGGTTCGAGGGATGAGGAGACCAACTTTTCAAGCAGTCCCCCCGGCCCCGCGACCGCCAACGCCGCACCGGGGAACGCTCGGCACACCATCCCCACGATCCCCGCGACGTCGTGGACGATCGAGACGTCCGACGATCCCTCCTCCCCCTTCTCCTCCTTCCCCGACGACGACGACGGTCCCTTCCTCCCGCCCTCCAGCATACGACCCAGGCACGGCAGGATACGGAAGGCGGACAGGCAGGTCCAGAGGGGACGGGAGTAGAAACGGAGGGAGTCTGACGAGGCAGATACACCACCGGTGGAGGAAGGGACGTTGTAGACGCCCGAGGTGTTGTTGTTGTTCGTGCCGGGGGGGTTCCCTGAGCTGTCGTCGTCGCCGCCTTCGTCGCCGTCGCCGTCGTCGACGTCTCGCCGGACGCCGCCGCCGCGCGAGTAGATTACCAGGAGGGAACGAAGGCAGGAGAGAGCGTGCGCGTGCAGGACTCTGGCGGTGCGGGGGGAGTGGCGCACGTCCAGGCAGCAGCGTACGGCGACGGGTAGGAACGGGCTCTGGGACTTTATCGTGTCCCGGACGGAGTTGTTGTCCATCGACGACGACGACGATGACGACGACGACGAGCCACGGACCGACGACGACAGACACCGGGACAGGAACGACGACAACGCTCGGCACGCGATTATCTGCTGTCCGAGGTTCGACGATCTGAGGAGGAGCGTGAGTTCCGAGAGGGTGTACCCCGCCTGGGAGGGGTCCGGGCCGCGGGAGTGGTGGTGGTGAAGGGGTTCGTAGGGGGAGGTGGGGGGATGAGGGATACCACCACCACCACCACCACCACCACCACCACCACCACCACGGCTTAGAATCGTACCGTCGAGACCGAGGCGGATCGGGTCGGACCGCTTACCGCCGTCGTTCGTCGTCGTTGTCGTCGTCGTCTTCGTCGTCGTCGTGTTGGTAGTGGTAGTGGACGTCTCGGACATCGATCCCTCCTCCTCCTCCTCGGCGCTCCCTACGTCGTAATCACCGTCACCGTCGCCCCGAGGATCGTCCAGCATCCACTGGATGTGCTGGCGTCCCTTGGATCCCGGGGGGTTGAGGGTTAGGAGGGCCTCTTTTAGGTCGTGCGGAGTGGTGGGGTTGAGGAGGGACGGAGGGGGGGGAGAGGGGGGAGAGGAGGAACGCGCATTTGCATTTGCATTTGTATTTGTATTTGTATTTGTACTTTTTTTATTTGTATTTGTATTCGTCGGGGTAGATTCAGTCCTACCCTGCCCCATTTCCATTTTCTTCTCCCTCCTCCTCCTCAAAAAATCCTTGATACCCTGTGGCACCATGCTCTCAACCTCCTTCCTCGACTCCTCCAACTCCTCCAGACTCATGGCGTTAATGCGCTGCAGATTCCCCTCATGGATGTCGTTATCCCCGGTCGTCACGGGACCTCCGCTCCCACCCTTCCAACCCTTCCCAAAATTCCCCCTCCCCTCCCTCGCCCCAGCCCCTCCCCCGCCGGCGGCGGCGGCGTGCATCCCGGCCAACCGGCCCCTCCTCCCCAGCCTCGCCGCCTCCACCGTCTCGTGCCGACGGAAGTAGTCGTCCCCGGCGAGGCGAACGGGGTTGGGAACGGGGTCGTGAGGGGTGGAGCCGGGTGAGCCCGGGACGTGGGAGGGAGCGTTGAGGTCGACGGTCGTGCCGATTACGTTCCCGGACTCGTCGCGCTCTACGATTCCGAGAGATAGGACGTTCATTTTTATCAAGGGGGAGGGGGTTGTTTTGGAAAGAAAATCTATTGAGTGTCACACAAAACTATACTGTGATCTGTGTATGAAATGATCGTTTTCACGTTCTGTATTTGAGGTTTTGCAAATGAATGCCTTTTTTGGTGGAAGGAAACCAATATCGTCAACAATACACCGATTCTTGTGGTTAAACCAAAGGAACGAGACCTTTCATGACCACCCCAACGAAAGACACATCCCGCAACGACCGACTGTCAATTTCATACTCCCACAAGGCCGAGCACGTACTCCGGCAGGAACTGGGACAGAGGGCGCTGAGGAGGTGCGACGGGGACCTCAAGGCATTTGCTGAGTGCGCGAAGGAACAGGTACGTGTGTGCGGAAACGAGGGAGGGTTGGTGGGGGGGGCGGAAGGGTGTGGGGGGAGTGTGGAGAGGGGGTGGCCTACCTTTTGTGGGTGCTCGTCACGATGCACTGACTCGTTCCCCCCTGGCCATTATTTCTCACCCTAAATCTCTCCCTCCTCACAGGGTTTAATGGTGGTATTAAATTGTCGCAAGCTCAACAATCAGATGAACGAGTGTCTCCGAACCGAGAACAGTGACGAGAGATTTGAGGAGTTTAAGAAGGAGCGGGCGGACCAGATCCTAAAGAAGCAAAATTAGAGCCGTTTGTAGCGATAAGATGGGCGCGATGGGCTATAGCACAGGTCTCCGATTGCTTTTCCTATTCATAATACTGGTTTCCACGACACAACAACAGCAACAACAACCACCACCAACAAACCACAACCACAACACCAACCACAACCACAAACACAACCACAACCACAACCACCAACACGAAATCACGATAACTTTGAACAACATTCAGCATTCGATTCATTTTAATGACCACTCTGACCTCTTCCAGACCGCTTTCGAATTTGTGTCGACCAACGGGGTATCGGCAGGTGAAGGCTGCAACGACTATGAGTGCACTGCACGTTTCATAAGCGGCATGATGGCCAATGAAATGGCAAACAAGAAGATTGGCGAGAAGGCAGTGGAAACTGGGGACCGAAGCACCGTTACTAGGGTGAAGCTCGACATGATTGAACTCAGCATGGAGGGAGAAATACTCTCCCTCGAGAGCTCATCAACCTCATCAACCTCATCAACCTCATCAACCTCATCAACCTCATCAACCTCATCAACCTCATCAACCTCATCAAGCTCCCCCGACCAGCCAAAGCTCACACACAGCGCATACGCGGACGTTCCCTGCATTCCACCCTACTGCAAGTTTCGATGTGCGCCCTTGCCGGCGCCGCAATCCTGCTCAAAGTACCTCCCCTCCGGTCCCCTCCCCCCCCCCACCATTGCCCCCAAATCCTGTGGCACGACTACTATCCATCCCCTTGTCATTGGCGTCCCCGCCGAAGATGTCGTCAGCTGCGTCCCGTTGAAATCCTTCGACTTCGCTGAGGCTAAACCGGATAATAACGAGGGAAAGTACATGTTCGACCACAAGGAGGAGCACGAGTACAGGCGAGCATATCGAGCGGCGAGGTACGGCAGGACCAAGAAGAAAAGCGGGTGGGACTGCATGCGTCACTACGAGATCCTGTCGAGCGGTTCAGTCCCCTCATTCGAAGAGATCGAGCACTCCCCGGCGCACACACTGGCACACTTTCCCAAGGAGCTCCTAGCCCGTGCGCGCGACCTCCCCGGTGTTGACCCCGTGGCCGGAACTATCAACAGCGAAGCCTTCGACCATGACGAGTACCTTTGCTTGGCGGACGAACTGCTGAGATACACCCGTGAATACCTCACTACGAAGAGCGTCGCGGAGTACGTTCTCCGCGTCGCGGGAAAACCTCGCGCGAGAAATATCCTCTACTTGAGTGGTCATGAGGGTGCGGATTATGTGAGAGATATGCTGTTGCACGGCTTGAAGTCCGTTGTGAAGGAAAATAACGGGGTGGTCGTTGATTATGTGAAGCCGCCGCATCTGTACGATATCGCGGACGATACACCGCCTCACGGGTGGTCAAACGAAAATATCTATGGGCTGGGGTTTTCCACTGCCCACCGCCTCACCGAGGTTGATGACCCTGGGGATGCAAGCTTTGTCGACCGTTCTAATCTTAGCGAGAGAATATTAAATAAGGAGTTCGATGTCGTTGTCTATGGGAGTGTGCACAGGGGCATGCTATTCTTAGACGAGGTCATTGAGGCTTATGGGGGTGAGATTGTTTTTGTAGACGGCGAGGATATGCATGGGATGTGCACCAAGGTGCAGAAATTTGCCAAAATGGGTCACTATTTCATGCGAGAAATTGGCGACGACTGCGAAGTAATACAATAACTGTCCACAGTGACGATAACATTGTCAACAATAAGATGAAGATTATATAAAAGCTGGATGTTTGGAGCGCAACAGTTTTCACCTGAGATGGGAGATAGAGATGCGAATATGCGAATGCCAAGTCAAAATTATGTAACAATTGGACTGACGCGTTGTTAGCAAAGTTTCTTCTAGCAGTTTTCAAAGTTTATTCTTCCACAACTCTCTTACTGCCATTGTACTTCTTCGCAAACCTCTGGTTCCGGAGGAACTTGGGGTCCATCCCCTTGGTTGAGGTGTACTTTGTTCTCTTGGCCTTCTTGATCCCGTTGGCATGCGCCTTGGCCGTGTTGTTGTGCGCACAGGTGTTTTTCGACTTGACCATTGTTTATTATTCTTGTCTGTGAGGTAAAGAGCGAAGGAGGACGAGTTAGTGTATGTGTGTGCCGCGTTCTCTTCTCGCTTCAGAGGGGGCTAGATGTCCGGGTGGGTGTGCTCAGGGTTCAAGGTCGATTTCGCGAATATAAACTCGCGACATGCAGACAATATAGTATTGAAAACGGACAGGATGGACTTTAATACAATATATTGACCACAAGGCCACCACGAGGCCTCGCAAACCACGTTCGCGAAATAGTGGGCCGACCTATGGGGCCCTTATGCTGGTCTCACACACAACCAATGCAGCCAAAACCGAACACGTAGGCATATACCGCTACATCCCACCTGCAAGTAGGACGACACCTTCTTGAACACAACACACACGCAGCAAGACGTGCACCAACAACGAGATGGTCAGCCAAAGTTATCAGGGCTAACCACGCCAAAGGATTCACATCACGAAGTCCATAAATCCACATCGGGCAGCAAGAGACTATCAACTCAGCGCAGATAAGCATTATAACGGCGTTTACACAAAATACGTACCAAAATTGAAGATGAAAATCTCCAGCAATTGAGCCCTCTTTGGACAGACAAGAAAAACACTTAAACAGCTACAGGCGATATTTGTGGCAAAAACACCTTTCTACTGCACATACAGTACCACAAAGGCGAAGCGACGTGGTCATAATTCCCAACACTTATTCCAGCATCCAAAATCGGGCCACCTTTTTCCTGGTATTTGGCATTTTTGCAGTTCCTGATCACAACGAATCTGGATCGCTGTCGCAGTGAAACAGCAAACGCTGCATAGAAATAACCTGTTCTGAGGTATCGAACGAATTATTTACGGGCATACCGCTTCATAAAACAGGCACATAGCATCTTACTGTCAACTGCCTTGAATCTTATCCATCTGTTGCGATCAAAGTTCTTAGTGACGAAGATGAAACGCTCTACGCGTGGGTCCTACCGCAGCCAGGATGCTCAGAAGTACATGAGCCACCTATCAACGAACAGCTCTTCCTCGAACGGGTCAAGGACGTCCATCTCAAACAATTCTGGTGGGGTTGGTGCTGCGATCTACGGATCTTACGAGCAGAACAATATCAAGCGAACCCGCGCGGGTAGTATTTCGGGTCGTCTTCGTTCTGCCAGCGATCTGGAGTCGACAGGCGTGATAACAAGCCGCCAGAAGGGTCTCCTGAAGGATCTCATCATCAGTGGTGATGATAAGATTCAGAAAGCACTTGATGAGTATGAGATGGGAGACGGCGGTAAGGCGCTAGAAGAAATTATGGGAGGCGGCGGTGTTAAAGGATTAGGAGGTGACGGTATTGGTGACCTTGACTTTAACGGGGAGGGTGGTGGGGTGGATTTGTTAGAGGATTTGGATCTTGACGTCCTGATGATGGGTTCCTCTGTTCCGAATGACAACCACTCGAAAGCCTCTGGCAATAACGCCTCAGCCAACGCGACCAGTCACAATGATGCCTTCGATGACATCGGTGATCTGGACTTTAACGACGACTTCAACACGAGGACTTCCAGGACCGAAAGTATCGACTTTTTCAACACAAACAACAGTGCAAATGGCCTGCTTTCTTCTAGTGCGCAAAACAACACCAACTCTTTGCTATCCTCCCAACATGCGCGCATGCAGGCCTCACAGTATCCTCCTCCCATACCTACCCACCAGCAGCAACAGAGCCTTCACCACCAAACCACCCATGGCCATAACACCCGCAGACATATATCGATCGCCCAGAACAATAGGGAGCAGCACTCTCAGCAACCCTATCAACACAATAATCTCCAGCAGCAGCAGCAGCAGCAGCAGCAGCAGCAGCAGCAGCAAATTAACGACAATCCAGTGGCAGTGCAGTCGAGCCAGCAGCCTGCGGCGAACAGAACCAGGAACCCTAGTGATTATGGTGACCAGATTTTAAAGACTCAAATGGGTGACGATGGAATCGGCTCATACAGGGCGTCGAGCTTAGTCCAACAGGCGGCACAGGCGTCTGCCAGGCGCCGGTCGATGAGCGATATGAATTCTAATGACATTGCTGGTAGCATGCAATTTAGTAGCAGCCTCTTTGGCAGTGTCAACAATGCATCTAACGAGAAGTTTTTCGAGAATGGGGGATCATCGATGGACAACAAGGTTGCGGCTGGCGATAGCGGCCTTATTGGCACAGGAGGTGGCGGCAGTTGGATGGATGATATGTACATGGGCCCTCAGCCAGGAGCAATGCCCATGGGCGGGGTAAGCAACAACGGATTGAGCGGTGTCGGCGGTGTGGGCGGGCCCCTTGCAGCTGGCCAGATTAATCCAAATTATACTGGACCCGCCCAGGTTCCTCATCATAATGATGCCTACGATCATTACGAGCCCCAGACACTCTACGGCGTCCAGGCGTCCCAACAACCGAAATACAAGAAGAAACCCACCCGGACCCCCCCAAAGAGTGGAAATAGGCGGGACAAGAAGAATCATGGGTTGAAAAAAAACTTGGACTCGGAGGGACAAGAGTACGTGCTAGGGCAAGGGGGACGACCCAGAAGCATGAGCGACCCAAATCTTGGCACTCTGGACGAGGAGTATGTGCCTCCAACACGGCCCGAGGGGTGGGTTGGAGCATACAGTCCTGACAGTAGGAAACTTAGAGTCGAGAGGTTTTTGGCTAAGCGGCAGCACCGTGTTTGGACCAAGAAAGTCAAATACGATGTACGTAAGAACTTTGCGGACTCTAGAATGCGTGTTAAGGGCCGTTTCGTAAAGAAGGAAGAGGAGGTGCTCATGAGAGAATTGATGTCACTCACTTAATGTTGATGCTGCTTTCTTTATGTTTTTTGGGTTTTGTGTACGTGAACATTTCATTTTCATGGTAACGAGGACGAGGACGAGGATGAGGACGAGAGGAAATCGCAGCCGAGCGTGGCCCAACACCAACAACGCACGCTTGTAACAATATACGAAAAAATGAAACTTTTACCCGACAACATATCCGCGTCTCATCTTTATTTCGTCGCTTTTTCAGGCTTTTTAATTAGAATTTCACAACATCGTCAAGAAATTACTTCTTCATCAATGCGTCGACCTTGTCGATAAGAATCTGCACAATAGAGGGATCACCAAGAGTGCTGATATCGCCAAGCTGATCGGATTCCCCAGCAGCAATTTTCCTCAGAATTCTTCTCATGATCTTTCCACTCCTGGTCATGGGCACACTTGGGGTGGGTACAATCATATCAGGGGTCGCAAAGGGACCAATATCAGTACGGACAGCGTTCCGAAGCTCCTTCAACAATTCAGCGCTCTCTGTGAAGCCCTGTGTGAGCATCACATAGCAGCAGATTCCCTGCCCCTTGATGTCGTGAGGGTAACCAATAACGGCTGCCTGCGCGACTGCAGGGTGTGCTACTAATGCACTCTCAACCTCAGCAGTACCAATCCTGTGGCCAGAGATGTTGAGAACATCGTCCACGCGCCCAGTAATCCAATAATATCCGTCGTTATCACGCTTGCACCCGTCCCCAGGGAAATAGTAGCCGGGGTAGGGATTCATGTAAACATTCAAATACCTCTCGTGGTCTCCTAAGCAGGTGCGGGTAACCCCAGGCCAAGGCTGCTTGATCGCGAGAACTCCTTCGACGTTGTTGCCTTCGAGCTCCTTACCAGTCTGGGGATCCAAAACGACGGCATCAATGCCATAGCAGGGAAGGGTGCAACTCCCAGGCTTCATGGGGGTCACGCCGGGGTAGTTTGAAATTACGTGGCCGCCAGTCTCCGTCTGCCAGTATGTGTCGCTGATGCTGCATTTGCTGTTTCCAATGACCTCGTAATACCAACGCCAGGCCTCGGGGTTGATGGGCTCACCGACAGTTCCCAAAGTGCGGAGGGAGCTCAGGTCGTACTTCTTGGGGGGCTCATCGCCAAACCTCATCAACGAGCGAATGGCAGTAGGAGCGGTGTAGAAAATTGAGATTTTGTGGCGCTCCACCATGTCCCAGTAACGGCCGTTGTCAGGGTACATGGGGGTACTCTCGAACATGAAAGTGGTCAGTCCATTCATCAAGGGTCCGTACACAATGTAAGTATGGCCAGTGATCCAGCCACAATCTGCGACACAGGCAAAAATGTCGCCGTCCTTGGTATCAAAGGAGTTCTTACAAGTCTGCATGGCAAACAGGGAATATCCTCCGGTGGAATGGAGAACTCCCTTGGGTCGTCCGGTCGATCCGCTGGTGTACAGGATGAAGAGGGGGTCCTCAGAGTCCATGGACTCACAAGGGCAGTAAGGACGCTGGTTGGCAACAAGCTCATCGAACTTGACATCCCTCACATCGGTCCAAGGGAAAGCGACCTTATCTCCGACGCGATCCCAGACAAAAACGTTCTGAACGATGCCGTCTCCAACCTGACCAATGGCATTGTCGACAATCTCCTTGAGGGGAAGGTGCCTCCCGCCTCGGTAACCGCCGTCAGCAGTGAAGACCCACTTGGATCCGCTCGCAGTAATGCGCTCAGCGATGGCTGTGGCACTGAAACCGGCAAAAATCACAGAGTGAACAGCTCCAATACGTGCACAGGCGAGCATGCACATGGCCAACTCTGGGATCATGGGCATGTAGATGGTTACATTGTCGCCTTTTTTTACTCCCTTAGCCTTCATGGCATTGGCAATCTTGCTCACCTTAGCGAGGAGCTCCTCGTAAGTAATGCGGCGCTGCGATCGCGGTATGAATGTCGTGTAAGCGTCAAAATTCAAAATTATATCCAAAAAGGGGAAACACTTTTTTTTGTTGGGAAGGTTGAGGGAATCAAGGTTGGAATCCATCTTGTCGGTTGTCGCCACTTCGTCTCCCAATTTTCAAACCAATTCTCAAACACACAAAATCCATCCCAAAAATACTCACCTGCAAATTAACCTCGTCACCTTCCCATAGGATCGCTACTTGATCCTTCCTCTCGGGCAGGTGCCTATCTACCGCATTGTAACATGCGTTGATCTTACCGTTGAGAAAGAAAGCTACAGAGCCATCCTCAAATTTCCCAGAGGAAACCCTGTCGAACGGCTGGAACCAATCAAGATAATCCATTGCAAGGTTCCCCCAATACTCGTCCTTATTTTTAATAGAGGCTGCATGGTCTGCCTGCAGGGGAGGGTTAGAGCAAGAAAGGATCTTTGACGTGAAGTTGCGTGTGTGAACTAACCTTGTACTTAGCGAATGCAGAAGCTGTCTGTGGGTCGTAAACTTCCTTGAGACTGGACATTGTCGGTCAATTTTAGCGCGAAATAAAAAATGAGTGAGTATCAAGTTTTCACTCATGTGGGGGGGCCGTACACACCACACCACACACACACGAGCCCTCAGTTGGTTTTAAACGTCGAAAGTCATCGCCCTAGCTCGATAACTAGTACTAATCACACAGGAAAAAATCTTCGCCTAATCTCCTCAAATTAATCAGGATTTTCTGGTCAACCAGTGGACGAAATTCTCTCTTGCTCCGGGCAGGGTATCTTTGTAGCGGACGAAGATGAGTCTCTTCACACCGTACCGGACTGTGGGATACACAACGACGTCTTGCTCCCCGTCCCTCCAAAAATCTGGCACTCAATCCTTCCTGACTACATCTAT
>Ga0209714_1002164_pt1 | contig 10142 bp, 6 predicted proteins | sample COGITO_mtgs_1104_5_FD_185517 | JGI IMG/M metagenome (GOLD analysis project Ga0209714, IMG submission 185517) | Pelagic marine microbial communities from North Sea - COGITO_mtgs_110414 (SPAdes) (version 2) | ecosystem: Environmental > Aquatic > Marine > Epipelagic ...
TCCTCCTCCTCCTCCTCCTCCTCCTCAATTTTATAGATGTCCTCTTCATAATCTTCTTCTTCCCCCTCCTCTGAATCGTACCTTTCCACTGAATTCTCTCCAAAGGAGTTCTTTCTCACTCTTTCTGCTTCCTTCCCTTCCGCCTCAACAAAGAGAACATCTACTTCGCTATTAACGAACCGCTTTTCTTTAGAACCCTCCCAATACTCCTCTCCATCACTCAAATTTAATCTAGAAATTGACCCTTTTTTGTTTCCTTTTTCTTTCTTCTTCTTGTCGCCCTCTTTCTTCGGGCTCTGCCCCTTGGGTAGCGAGAGAGCTTTCAGAATAAGTTTTGCCTGAGTAGTGGGCGTTAGCAACGTTGCCGAGGTGAAATCAATTTCAACTGTTTGTTCTAGGTCTCCGGCATGGATTATGGCAACTTCAGGGAAAATACGAAAGACACAAGGTTCTCTCCCCGGTTGGTCAATTGAAAGGCAACTGACACGGTACATGATCGAGAAATCATGTTCATTCTGGTGTGAGACAGTGGCAGTTAAGGAGGATGATTCATTGAGATGAACAGTGGATTTGGAACATGATAGAAGGGCACAGGCTGAGGGTGGATGCTTGCTCTTTGTCGGCGACAGAAACTTTTTCATCTCAATGATGTTGAGCAACTACTTGGGACTTGCTTGGGGTGATTTTTGTAACTTTGAACCCATTTACCATGATAATTCCTCATAAAATTCTACGGACAAATTTGAATCCAGTCTTTGACTGATGTTTGGTCGAGGGATCGATCGTTTGTGGAGGGCGTACCGACGATAACGACTCGGAAATTAATACATGATTTTTACCGGTCGTCAATGATCGGACATTTCGGAATTTGATGATGAAGTTCTTCAGCTAGTAAAAAATTCTTGCAGGTCTTAGCAATAAAATTATTATCTGTTTGTTGCGGTCATACAGGATCTATTACCCACTATAGACAATAGCCCGAAAGTACAAATAAATTAAAAGTCTGCCAAGAAAAAATCCCAACTTGTCAGCTGATGCAGCAGAAATCAACCTCTCACCTCGATCTCCTCCTGGAGCGGCAACAAGCCAAGGCACAGTCTCGTCTCCTTGCTATTTATATTGCGTTCAATGCTTATCAAATTGCCCTCTATACGAATCCTTTCGGTGAATACATTCTGGTCCAAATTTATGAGAACAATGTTGTTAAGGCAACTCAAATGTCGATCGCAAATACGCTTGTCATGACTCTGACGCGCGCGTTTATTGGTGGGCCGTCCATGGGCGCAATGAGCGACATTTATGGGCGGCGTTTTGCGCTTGTAGTATCTACTGCTGTTCAGATGGTTACTATGGTGGTGTTTCTGTACTTTCCCTCTTCGCTGACTATGTTTGCTGGGACTTTTGTAAGTGCAATTTTTACGCAGGAACCCATCCAACAAGCCTACCTCGCGGATTTGACCCGCATATACGTCCGTACAGATAGCGTAGTAGGGGCAAATAAAGTAAATCCCGAGGAGGCGGCCACAACTATAGCTAAAGAAAAGGAGGTGACACAGAACGAGTTCGCCAAGAAGAGCTCCAGAATGATCGGTATGTTCCTAGCTGCCTACACATTCAATTTCGCGGTCGGCTCGATCCTAGCGTCTATATTGACCTACAAGGAGGATGAAGAGGACGATACCGTAGCAATCAGCTCCTTCAATGTGACCAACTCGACGACCGTAGATGCATGTGAAGTAGACGAAGGCTCAAAGAATGCAGACTCTGACCACCTCTGGCCATCTTTTTACGGTGCCATTTTTAGTCTTGCAATTTGCCAATTACTAAGTTTCAAGATCGGCACGATCGTTTCTCAGCAGGAGCTTTCATCCGAGAGTGAGAGTCAAGTATCGGTAGCCCCCAAGAAATTCTCAAAAGAGGCTTTCACATTTGTTGTCACGGACATGCTGTCGAAGCCATTTGTCCGCATTCTAGTCACAATACTGTTTTGCATGAAAACTATCGAAGCTGGTGCCCTCGCTATTTTCTATGTAAGTAAAAGTGTCATTTTTTGATTGGCTCATCTGTGGAATCGATGAAAGCGGAGTTAGAGTTGAAGCAAACACAAGCTCACACGATGTTCCTTCTTTTACAGTTCTATATGAAATTCCAGTTCGACGTGACGACAAGTGTATTTGCTTTGTTCATGATGGTACTGATTTTCTGCAATGCATTTGCTAATACTATCATGGTGACTCTTTTTGGTAAATGCATGAAGAGCCTGTGGAATGCTGCTGTCTTTGCTGGATTGATGATGTCTCTGATGATGGTCGGCTATGTCTTCGCTGACAACTCCACAACATTCATCGCATTAGCGACGTTGAATGTATTCAATTTTGTCTTCGCCCTGATGAGGGGGAAGGTTTTTTCCAATTTCCAACCCAGTGAGTACGGACGAGTAGCTGGAGGGATGGACATCGTTCAGCAGCTTGGTGGTTTTTTCGGTCCATTGATTTTAGCAGCGGCCTTCACATTCGGAGTGGACCAAACAGGGCTCCCCGAGTGTGCCATCGGCGACGACAAGCATTACTTTGAACCGACAATTCCGTGGATGATTTGCGGATTTATGATTTTTGGCGTCGTCGGTCTTGTGCCTTTGGGCAAAAGGCTGGATCCTTCCGAGAAGAATGAGGGATAAAATTGAAATTTGTAGGTCTTGTGCCTTGGGGCAAAAGGCTGGATCCTTCCGAGAAGAATGAGGGATAAAATTGTTCGTAAAGTTTCTCCCTCCCCGTTTACTTGTTTCGCATTTACTATATATTACTTCTGCACTATTCTACGTATCCCTAGCCGTACATTACCACTTGTAAAATATTGCCTTCCACAACCATTCTTAGAATTAATAATCTACATGCGTAGGAAAGTAAACAACGACCGAGGAAATCTGTTTTGGAAACTTTGTGATTGAACATAACGAATGCCAAGCTTACCCCAACCCCCCCCCCAAGAAAGAATAGAGCGTGAAAGACCCTCTCAGGTACTCGAGTCTTCCGCCTTAGGAGAGAAAGTCTCCTGGATTCTAACTTGTCAAAGATTGTAATAAGCGCTGCCACAAAATTAATATAAAGGTTCATTTACAACGATACTGATTTAAACAGCTCTTGACGCACGGAAGACGGTCCTTATTCCGTGATTTGTGACATTTCTGCCTTTGCAGAAAAGTTGGGGTGAAACTTTTTCTCTTTTCGAACTCTTTCTTTCGAACTTTTCTCATGCAAGTTCAAAAAAATTCTTTGATAACTCTGACTCAAATTATCTCCTCTAACAAAATTATCCATCCCACTACGGAGCCATGTCATTGGCTACACCCGTATCCGGCTCATCAACTCCAAAATTGTCTAACAACACCCCAAATGCCTCCTCCTCTCTCAACACGCCATCCTCCCTCTCCAACAAAAATAACAAAGCAAATAACAACACGTCGACAAACTCTGCCAAGCCATCTGATTCGATAATTCTTGAAGAGGAGATCGATCCGAACTACGTACCTTCCGAGGATGAGGTTCTAGAGTATGCAAAGTGGTTGGGAATGGATTTGACAGCTGATGTGGATCTGTTCTGGATCGCCAGGGAAGGGCTCAAAGCGCCTCTGCCGGAGAACTGGAAGCCTTGCAAAACTACAGACACGGACGAAATCTACTACTTCAACTTTGCGTCGGGGGAATCTACGTGGGACCACCCCTGTGATGAGTACTATCGGACTCTGTACGAAAAGGAGAAGAAGGCCAAGCTTGAGGATGAGAAGAGCAAGGCGGACCAAAAAAAGCAGCAGGCGAAAAAGGACGTTGACCAGCTTTTGGGTAAAGATGAAGAGAAGGCGAAAAAAAAAAAAAGAGGAAGAAGTCTGTCACCGTGGGTGAATTGGGCTCAGTTGTCATGGGGGGGAGCAAGGGAGGGGCGACGCTGGGATACAAGCCGCTTCCAGGTATCAATGACCTCGCTCCGGCGGCATCTCTTTCTCGCGCTCCCCTTGGCTCCACTAAAATCGAGAAGACGGAGAAGACTGAGAAGATCGAGAAGACTGAGAAGAAGCGTGATAAGAAAAGAGAGCGTTCCAAGGATCGGCCTCTCTCTGCTGCAAGTGAGGAATCCAAGGAAGGAGAAAAAACAGTGCACAAGTCCAAGTCGGTTCTGAGCAAGACAATGAGGCTCTCCCCGGCCGACGTTTTCGAAGAAGCCAAAGATGACAACGACCACGACGCTTCAACCGTCAACAGCAACCGTAGCAGTAAATCCAACAAGTCCAAAACATCAAAATCACAGCAATCGAAGGTGTCGTCGTCATCAACGTCAATATCAAAACGCCTCCCAACAAAGAAAAGTCCCCCCTCGCCGCAATCAAACGCAAACGATAGCAACGAACAAAAGAGCGACGGTGATGACGGTAGCGTTGATAGCAATGCAGACTTCTTCGTTACCTCTGATCACAGCAACAACAGTACCAACAGCAACAGCAGAGCTACAAAAAAACAGCAACTCAAGTTCGAAAAAGAACTTGAGCAGATGAAAAAAAATCACCGAAAACATGTCGAAGAAAAGAAGCGCTACTACGCAGAGGAGCTAGACCGCATCGAAAATGATCATGACGAGGAGATGTCTAACCTCGAGGCACGCAAGACAAAGGAACTAAATCAAGCTCAGAATCGCGCGAAGGATCGCTTAGAGAAGAATCGCCAGAGCTTGAAGCAGAAACAGACCGAAAAATTAGAAGCCCTTGAGGCAGAGCTAGAAGAAGAGTTTGCGAACTCGAAGGACGCCCTAACGAAGAAGCTGAAACAGGCGGAAGCAGATCTCGCTTCTGAAGTCAACAGAGCACAAAAGCGCGTGAAAGAGACGCAAATCAGCGAAAAAATGAAACGAGAAAAGGAAGTACAGCGTTTGGAGGCAGAATTTTCAGAGATTCAGGCTGCCCACGAGCGCAAGATGAAGGTAATTGACAGTGAGATGGAGGATGTTGAGGAGAAGATGACGCTTGTGAAGCAAATCAAGGCTGTCAACAGCAAGGTGAAATCCCTGGAAGCTGAGAAGTCGAAGGCGGAAGCTGCTCTGAAGGAGAGCGAAGCCCGGGCCAACGCTTTTGAGGAGGCCAAAAAAAATCTTAAGGCTTCTTTGAAATCTTTCGAGGACAAAGAAAAGAGTAACGAAGCGCTCGTCGAAGATCTGAAAGATAGCCTAGAAAAGCTCAAACAGCAGAAGGAGGAAGTCGTCGCAGATATGACGAAACTCAAGGAAACCCAACAATTGAGCAAGGAAGAAAAAGTGAGGGCACTGCAGGAGGAGAATCTGAGGTTGAGCGAGAGGATCACCTCAGAGCAAGAAGATCGCAGAGTGGAAGTGGAAAAAATGAAGAAAAGTATTCGCGAGAGTAATGAGAGCAACACGTATGTACTGAACCAAGTCGAGGTATTAAAGGGAGACCTCGCCGAATCTCAGAAGAACGCGAGGCTGGAGATCGAAGATCTAAAGAAAGAGGTCAAGGAGGGCGAAGAGAAAATCATCAAGCTCAACGAGGAGGCAAAACTCATGGCAGGCATGAAAAAAATCCTCAGGGGAGACAAGAAGGAGGAGAGCATGAGTCTGATCTCTCTTTTCAAGAATGGACAAAAAGGCAACTTCAAGAGGCGGATTATGATAGGAACAGCCTCACAGGTGCTGAGCGGTAGGAGAAAAGAGGCGGGGGAGGGCTCCGCGGCAGATAATGCAGCAACGAAGGAGAAAGTGGTCGGTGGTTCTGCCAGCTTGAGCCTAACTTTCGGTGGGGAAGGCTGTGCCCAGGTTGGGAAGATGAAAGTGGAAGGAGTTGCTGGAAGCGAGAGGACAGCTCCGGTGTCAAATGCGACGGGATCCAACGGCACTAAGGAAACGAGCATACAAATCGATGCGGAGAGAAAAGACTTTGACTTGAGCATTTATAAAGTTTCGGAAAGCCACACGACGGCAAAAGGCACGCTAATCATTAATCATTCCAACACCACCGACCTAATCAGCAGCAGCGAGAATTCTAAGAGGTACATGGCGGCTATGATGGGAGATATCTGCCGATTTTTAACGATCGAATCATCTGATTTTAAGTCTTCCTCGATCGTGTTGAGCAATTTACGCTCCCATCCTGTTTTGATCGACGTTTCTATCATTGACAGAGACGACGCTCTTGAGTTGATGGGAAAATTGAGGGTTCACTGCACCAAAAATTTAGCCAACTGCCATGACTTGGGTCCACTACTGCTGACGCCAGTTTCTGCATCAGTGACTGCTGAGATTACAGAACTGAAAGCTCATTTAAAGAGCTTCGAAAGCGCCAAGGATGAACTGAACAAGAGGCTAGAGACGACCATCAAAGCTCACAAGGACAAGGTGACGAGCTTGGATCAGGAAGCGGCAGACTTGAAATTTGAGCTGGAGAACGCCAGAAAGTTAAATGCCACGCTGTCATCTAGCAGCGCTAGCACCAAATCAGAAATAGCGTCAAAATTGGTGGAGGCGACGAAGAAATTGGATGCTGAGAAGTCTAATTATGGGAAGAATATCCGAGAAATTGAGGAGAAATTAGCTGCAGGGATGACTGAGCTGAAGCAGACAAACCAAAAATTGCTCAGCAGCGTGAAAGACAATAACGAGCTGCAGAAAAAACTCGACCTGTTGACACTTAAGAACAAGCAGGCAGAGGAGCAAATTACTGGGCTGATGAGGGCCCCTCCTGTGGCCGCGCCGACGGTGGTGGCCCCTGTCGTGACGGCGGATGTAGAGCTGCAGGCAATAGCCAACAGCAAGATGCAAAAAGCCAACGAGGAAATCAGTAATCTGAGCAAGAATTTGTTTAGTGTGAAGATGGAATGTGACCAACTGGAGGTCAAAATGCTGAGCATTAGTTCCGAAAAATCTCATTTGGAGCATCAGATTGGGTTGTTCACAGAAGAGAGGAAAAGCAGAGAGAACGAGAAGAAAGAACTGATGGATAAATTCACCAAGGCAGAGGAGGTAGCCAGAAGAGGAAAGCTAAAGAACGACGAATTAGAATGGAACTTGAGCATTATGAAGAGGCGTGTGGAGGAGCTTGAGGGGGCAAACGACAAGAACGTGAAGGATAAGCTGATGAAGGAAGAGGAAGTCAGAAGAGTAAGAGGAGGGATGAGAGAAGGCGAGGAGGAGTTGCGGAGAGTTGAACGCGAGGTCCAAGGACTGAGAGGGGTAATAGAAGAAAAAGAGAAGATGTTGACGGAGGTGGAGGCGAATGGGCAGAAGATGGACGAGAAGATTGTCGAATTGTTGAGAGTTGTGGAGCTGGAAAAGGGAGAAGCGGAGAAGTGGGAGACGGTCAAGATAGAGTACGAGAAGAAAATTGGGGAGTTGGAAAGAGAAGGGGAGCATTTGAAGATGAAAGTGGCAGCAGCGGCGGCAACAATAAATACGGCGCCGCAAGCGCAGCAGCAGCCAAAACCGCAGCAGCAGCAACCTAACCGTCAGCCAGAGTCAGAACCACAGCAAGAGCCACATCAACAGCCGCAGACTCAGTCGCCACAACAGCCGCAAAGCGAAGAGTGGAACGAAAAGGTGGAGATGGAGAAAAAACTGATCAAGGAGGCGCAAACATTATTGAGACAGCAAAAGAGTGTGCTTCAGAAACGACGAAAGCAGCTCGAGCGGAGTAAAGAAAGCTGGAAGCTTGAAAAGGATGCTCTACACATTAAGAGCGCAAAGGGAACCTACGACGCAGGAAGTCTCAAGCGAAAGCGGAACAAATTGATGAGCAAGAAGAAAAGTATTGATGACCAGGCCTTGGCGTTGAATGTACTTGTGAAGAAATTCCGTAAGACGGAAAGTTGGTTGGCCAGCCGTACCAACAAGGTCGATAACCTCGAAGACATAATCAAGAAAATGATTAACATGAAAGAGGGTGAGGGAAGCGAAGAAGACGAAGACGACAACAGTATCATCAGTCATGTCAGAGCGCTGCAGCAAATCACTAGTGAGTTGGATACCGACACGACCTTTTCGAGCGGTTTTATGGAGGTGGATATCGGAGGCGGGCTGGAGGAAAGCACCGGGGATTACGTTGCTAGTGAAATCTCAAGTAGCAGCGGCGGCGAAGATTTTTCGATCATCAGCAACTTGAATTTCGGTAAAGGCGGAAGGGGAAGGCGAAACAGAAACGACGTGCGCAACTATCACCACAACTATCACTACGACTACCATAACCAGCAACAGCAGCAGCAATATTTGATGCCAGCCTGGGAGCAGCAGCAAATGCAACAACAACCTATACAAAACATGATGCACCCGATACAGACAATGCAACCAAAAGCCAGCGTGGCAACGTTTCAGCAGCAGCTCAAGAAATGGACCCGAGAAAGAAACGAGGTCCAGAGGGATGTTGCGCATCACGTCAGCTGGCTTGATGATCTCCGAAAAGAGCTCACTAGCCACTGTTACAACGGGAATGTCGGGACAGAGAATGAAGACCCAAACATGAGTGCAAATGTCAACGCTCTCTTGAGCCCACGACAGACAGACAGGGCGGGAGGAGGAGGATCAAGGAGCATATTGAAGAACAGGAACAAATACGATAATTTTTCTGGCAGCGGAGATGTATACCCCCGGGAAGTGTAATATTTAACTGTACAAGGTTTTTTTTTTGCTAATACCAAAATACTCTTCATTTTTTAGTGGACAAGTAGTCCTCCACAACACTCGCCTGTTCCAGACCGTACTTGACACAATCGCCAAAGGCAACGCCAGTCCTGTAATTCCCCCCCAGCCATAAACCAGGAACTCTGGCTTCTTCATCGGCTATCTTGCTCAGAATTTCCTCGTGTCCTCGGCCGTACTGCGGTATTGCCCGGGGCCACACCCGCATTCCAAGAAGCTCCACATCTTCGGGAATAGTGCCCTCCTTCAGCATTACCTTCTTTATGTCAGCTCGCACTACCTCGAGGATCTCGTCCTCACTCATGGAACCGATTTCTTCGTCTCTTGCACCGCCAATGTACGTGAGAAGAAGCTCATAGTCAGAAGGGCACCGATTTGGGAAGAGAGAAGAGCTCCATATACAACCGAGAGACCGGATCCCCATACGCCTCGGCAGAAGGTGCCCAAAGCCGCGCAAAGGCGATTCCGGGGTTCCTCCAGGAAGTTCCCGGAAATGTTTTTTTTTGATGGCGCAGGTCACGCTCGCGACGGGCGGAGAGTAAACGTTATTAAGGAGGTCGGCGGAGGGAATCAGAGACGAGGGAACAGTTTTTGCTGTGGGAATTGGAGGAGACGTGAGGACGAGGGTTTTGCCCACGTAAGTTTTCGTTGTTTCTTCGTCGATTTTGAAGGTTGCATGGAAGAGGTTTGTCTCAGGATCCTTCTCGATCTTAACGAGCTCATGGTTAAGTTTCACACGCTCGGAAGTCAAATGAGCTTCGATTGCATTGGGTAGAGTCGAGAGTCCTTTAAGAAAAGAGCCAAGCTCGCCCGATTTATAGGTTGGCCAGTTAGGGTCGGGAGGGGAATCTTTTTTTTCCCTGTCAATCTCCTTAAATCGAGTAATAGCACCGCTCACCAGACCATTACCGAAATCTCCCAGGCCCTCGAGTCGGTGAATCTTCTTCAACGCGGAGCGCATCGCTAAATAATCAGGATCGCCAGCGTAAACGCCAGACACAAACGGATCGATTATCCGTTCAAAGGTCTCCTCCCCAAGATGACGAGTCACAAATTCTCTCACCGATTCTTCATATGGAGCAGGGGGAGGGGGAGAGATCAACCCCACAGCGCCAAGAGCAGCGCGAATGCGACCTGGCCAGGTCAATAGACCGAACGTAAACAAATCTCCTGGAAGGTTCGTCGGAAGCGCGTGGAGATTGGCCAATCTCTCTGCAGAGCCCAAACCTTCCCAGTAAACAAAACGAGGAAGAGCGGCATTTGCAAGGACTAAATCAGAAGAAATACCTAGCTCATGCACAGTTTGGACTATCGCCGGGGTTGGCTGAAAACTGTTCGGACCCTCCTACGGAATGCGTCAATAATGGCAGGTCAGTGAGGTAAGGTGTGTGTCATCGTAAATAAAAATTATTTTGTTTTGTTTTTCTGGAGAGTTGCGGGAAAAAAATCGCGGCAGT
>Ga0209714_1002178_pt1 | contig 10103 bp, 5 predicted proteins | sample COGITO_mtgs_1104_5_FD_185517 | JGI IMG/M metagenome (GOLD analysis project Ga0209714, IMG submission 185517) | Pelagic marine microbial communities from North Sea - COGITO_mtgs_110414 (SPAdes) (version 2) | ecosystem: Environmental > Aquatic > Marine > Epipelagic ...
CCATTTTTAATGAATTTAATTAAATTATATATTTATTAATATATTTATTAATATATTTATTAATATATTTATTAATATATTTATTAATATATTTATTAATATATTTATTAATATATTTATTAATATATTTATTAATATATTTATATAAAACTAAAAACATTTTTAAACTTTAAAATATTAAAATTAAAAATTGAATTTAAAAAATAATTATCTATCATACTATATAAATTTTATAAAAACTATATAACTATTACAATACTTTTATTTAAAAAACTATTTTCTACTTAATACTTAATACTTAATACTTAATACTTAAAAATGAATAATTTTGAATGTGTAAAAGAATTTAACCGTGCGTTTGATATGGTTTCTAAAGAACCTCAAACATATATTGGATTTGATGAAGATGAACTTGGTTTTATTAAAATAAATCCTTTTAAAAATCGCCGTCAAAAAATTTTTGAGTCTTACTCTTTAATGCGACTTAGACTTAATTTAATTAAAGAAGAAATTGAAGAATTATATGATGCTATCGCAGATAATGATTTTAAAGAAACACGGGATGCTATTGGTGATATTTGTTATGTTGTTTATGGAATGGCTGATGTTTTAGGTATTGATATTAACTCTATTTTTACTACTACATTACAAAATGAAGTCATTAAATATTATGTTAAGCATAATGAACACATTCATAATAATATTTCTACTTTATTTATTGATAAAATTATTAATACTTATAATAGTGAAAATAAAAAAAATAATACATTTCTTAAAATTACAAATTTTAATTATGTTAAACTATTTTTAAATGAATTAAGTTCTAATTATAATGATGGTGAAGATACTGAAATGAAAGAAAGTAATGATACTGACAACCAAAATAACGTATTGAAATCAAATATTTTAAAAACATTATTAAAAACTTATTTAAAATTAGAAGCCGAATGTCAAAAAGAATTAATTTGTTATTTTGACGATAATCAAACTAAACTTCATAATTATACTAAATTTCAAATCGTAGGAAATCTAATTTATGAATTGCTTAAACTAACATATGCTTTAGGAAGTCTTTATAATATTGATGTTGATGCTGATTTCGCAATTATTCATCAAAGTAATATGAGTAAATTATGTGATACAGAAGAAGATGCTAAAGCCACCGTAGCAAGTTATGACTTAAAATTTAAAAATGGTAATAGTCCTTATGATAGTCCTTATTATTATGAATTACCTGAATTGAATAAATGGATTGTTAAAAATAAATCAACTGGAAAAGCATTGAAAAATATTAAATACAAAGAAGTTTCATTTGATGTTTATAATCTTTAATGATTAATTTTATTGATTAATTTTAGTGATTAATTTTAGTGATTAATTTTATTGATTAATTTTAGTGATTAATTTTAGTGATTAATTTTATTGATTAATTTTATTTTTTTCTTATTTAATTTGTTCTAAAATAAGGATGATTTATACATTCAATTACATTATATCTCGTTTCGGGATTTAAATCTATCATTCTTAATAATAAATCGTATAATAATTCATTTTGACGAACATCAACATTACTATTTTGTTCATATTCTAATGTATCAAAAATACTTATACCTAAAGCATAAACATCACTTTTTTGTATATAACCATTATATTTATTTACATTATTAATACCATAACATTTATCTAATAATTTTTGTCTATCGTTGGTATATAAATAGTCTAGTTTTTCTATTAATTTGCGTGTTTCTTCATTTAATTTAATTAATAATGTTTTTTCATCAATACGTTTTAAAGCATCATAGGGACTATTTTTAGTTTGATTGATACTTTTAATTATTTGTTTTTCTTTGTATTCTTTGGTTTCATTTTTATATTTTTTTAAATGATGTATTATAAATCTTTCAATTGGTAAATATCTATACGTTCCTTGTAAATAAATATCATCAAAATTATTAGTATGAGTATGTGTTAAATGAGCGCTCAATCCAAAATCAATATACCTCATTTTTAATAGACTTAAAATAGATGGATTTTTCTCTTTCAAATCCATCTTTTTTACATTCATAATTTCTTTAGGGTCTAAATAAATCATTATATTTTTTTGTTTAATATCTTTATGAACGATGCGATTACGGTGTAATTTTTCTAACCCTATTAATAAATGTCTGAAAAATTGTTTAATATGTGTTACAAATAATTGATGTATCATTGATTTAATATTACGAACATCTTTACGATTGTATTTCATAATTTTACTTAAACTTAATCCGCCAAAAGGCATAATTAAATTAATTGGTTTCTCATCTAAATCTAAATCACAATGCTTTTTATCTAGATTAGGTTTTTCAGATGTATTATATTTTTTCTTTTTCTTATCAATATAATTAACACCTATTATATCAGTGCGTTCTTTAGGTATTTCAGTTAATAAACAATCATCTTTTATACTTATAAAATAAGTATCATCAACATCTATTTGTTTTAATAATTTTGATATTGCTATTTCATTTATAGTATCTTCATCTTCGTAGCGAAGAATTTTACTAACACTTTTATTAAGATTTATCTTTTTAGAATTACTACATTTTATGGCAGGCGTTATTACACAACCAAAACCACCTTTATCTAAAAACACACCACCTTTTAATACTCTATTTTTAGATAGTTTTCTATTTTTAGATGTTTTTCTAAATGTAAGTTTATTTTTCTTATGTTTGTATGTTTTTATAGTATTTTTTTTATAGTTTATTCTGGATAACATATTTTTTTATTATGATTAAATCAATTTGTTATTTACTATAATAAAGTAATATTATATTTTATAATTATTTAAATTATTCAAAATAATAAAATAATAAAATAAAACATTAAAACAATAATAAATTTATTTACACTCTTGAAGATTTAAAATGGGACAAAAAATAATTAAATTACAATTTTTTTAATTTAAAAATATCCTATTTTATTTATTCAAGATATGTTACTGATTTTATTATCTTCCATCAATGACACTATAGCTACGTTGTTCTAAAAACATTATTTGTGGGTGTAGTGTAGATGACAAAAAATCTTCAGATACTTTTGAAGAAGTATCATACCCATAATTTACACGACTTGAAATAGTCAAACCTTAAAAATTTAAAATAGTTCAACTTAAAAATTGTCCCATTTTAAATCTTCAAGGGTGTAAAATAAGAATGGTTTAAACATTCATTTACATTGTATCTTTGTTCTGGGTCAGGATGTATCATATAGTTTAATAAATGATGTAATTTAGTATTTTGTTTTATATATTTTCTAGAATGAGTATGTAATAAATACTCATACAATGTCATACCTAACGCAAATACATCGCCTTTTTGTAAATAACCATTTTTAGTAGAAACACTATTAATACCAAAATAAGCATCAATTATTGTTTTTTTATCATAATGTGTTTTTATATCATTATATACTTTGTCAAAAATAGTTTTTTTATATTTATTTTTATTGTAAATTGAAAACATATTATCATAAAACTCATATTCTTTAAAATCAAGATATTTTTTTAATATATCTTCATTAATATCAGATTTTATAGAATATTTCATTTTTTTTAAATAGAGTATATCTAAATAAGAATAATCTTCTTCATTATGTTTTTTTGTAGTTGAATAATAGTCATCATAACTATAAGTAAGCATAGTATAACTTATAATAAGTTCAGGGGCAATATAACCAGGTGTTCCAGAATAATTTATATTCTTTTTATTACATTTATTATATGGTATAGAGTCTGATAATCCAAAATCAATATAACGCACATCTAATTTTTTAGTTTTTGTATTATAATTTGCCATTATATTTTCTAATTTTATATCTCTATTAACTATTCTAGCATTATGTAATTTACCAAGACCATTTAATAAATGTTTAAAGATAGATTTGAAATGTGCAGATAACATTGTTTGAGTTATTAAAAAATGTGTATGTTTATAGAGTTCTTTTTCATATTTACCTAAATACATATCATATTTACTCTTATTTTTTTGTAATTTATTTTTTTGTGATTTGAGTTTATTTAATTTTCTTTCATACTCTTTCTTTTTTTTATAATTATAATCATAATTTCTTATTAAATCGTATAAATCATAACCACCATAAGGCATAATTATATTAATTGGTTTTAAACTTAAATCTATTAAACATTTATCCTCATCTGTATTATTATGATTATTATAACCTTTAATATAATTATTATCATTATTATTATCATTAAATTTTCGACTTTTAATTGTTTTATATTTATTATTTAATGAATAATACTCTTCTCTATTATTATTTATATATCTAACTCTAGAAGTATTATTACGGTGATGTGGTAATTGTTTTAATTGACAATAATCATTATAAGTTATAAAATAAGTCTGTTTAGGGTCAATATGTTTTATTAAATTAGATATTATTAATTCATCTTTACTATCTTTATTAGGAGCAATAATAATTTTACTTACTGATTTATCTTTTTTAGTATTATTCTTTGGTGTTTTTTCTCTTTTATGATGATTATGTTTTTTAGTTTTACGTTGAGTATATTTATCTATACAAGGAATAGCAGGTGAAATTACACAACCATAACTACCTTCTCCTAAATATTTACCACCTTGTAATAGTTTCTTTGTTTTTGTCATTTTTTATTGTTTATTGTTTTATTGTTTGTTTTATTGTTTATTATTTATTGTTTGTTGTTTATTATTAATTTAGATATTTTATTTAAATATATAGTATCTAGATAGATATTTTATTTTATAAATAAAATAAGTGTTCGTGAGTAAAATTATTTATTATTTTAGAAAAATATAGGAATAAGAATAGGAATATATATGAATAAGTATAAAAAGTAATCAAAAGGTAAAAATGGTAATTATATGATAAAAATGGTAATTATATAATAAAAAAGGTAATTATATGATAAAAATGATAATTATATAATAAAAAAGGTTAATTACGAGGTAAAATTATAAAAAAAACAAAAAAAACGGAAAAAATCGGAAAATTGAAAAAAATTGAAAAAAGAATTTGTCATTTATGTTTATTATTATTTTGTTACATAGTTTCTTTATATTACGAAAGTTTTGAAAACAAAATGGCAACACCTTTGAATGGTAATACGCAATCCTTTCAACCGGGTCGGATTATTGTTCCTAACCCAGTGCAATCAGGACCTCTTGAAGACATTCAGAGTACAAACGACAGCGATCTCAAAGCTCTCACGGTTAGTACACTTACAGAGTCTGTTAAAGGTTCTGAGAAATTCACTCAGCTCTATACTGATGTTCGCGATCATGTTTTAACAAGTTTACAAACGGAAAAATCGTTAGTTGATCAAGTTAATAAAAAGCGGCGTGCACGTATGCGTATAAACGATCATATTTGGGTGCTTGAAAACAAGAAGGTGTGTCCCCGTCAGAACGAAAAATGTGATGGTTCATGTAATTTACCACACAACCCTAGTTTAAATATTGTAACACCGAAAATGGCTAGCGATGAGTATGCACGTGTTTCAGTGATGAAGGTTGAACTTTTTGGCCTTCTTATTGCTCCTCACAATCATAACTCTACCAAAGACCTTGCTAACACAGCAATTCGTACCCTTAAAGCTGGAGGTTCCTGTGCCTCTAGAGCAAATCTTGAGGAGTTTAATAGGTCCGTCATTAACATTTGCGCAATGGTCAACGCCAAAATAGATACAATCGCTGAATGTATGGCATTTACCAAAACTGTCGGTGTGAAAAATTTACAGCTAACGGAAGAACTGAAACAGTTAGATAAAGAGATTACAAAGGGTGCCCAACAAAGATCGACATTGCAAAACGCACTGCGCTTCCCCCCCGCCTCCGCCCCCCCCGCCTCCGCCTCCCACGTCTAGAGTGTCTATTGACTTCTGCCTCTGTATGTTGTTACTTTTCATGACGGTTGGGGAAAACCTAACCTGAGAGAGTTCTTTGAACTGAAGTAATAATGTATAAGTAGATGTTGAAAAACATTCTCCCCTCCCCCCGAACTCTTTTCATATCGTCGTTGATGGAAAGTTTTATTATGGAACGACTCGAACTTGGTGGTCTGTTACACCTTGTTTTAAATACCTAACAGTGCTTGGTTGTCCTCGGATCCAAATCCGCAACAACTCGTTGTCTTTGCAAGACACGTATAAATATTCAGAGTCCACGAAGACAATAAATTCGTACACAAAACAGAGGCATTCCTGTTGCGTGGGGGTCACCCGCTTTATGTATCAACCTCCACAGATGGTGGAGATTTACATTAAAAGTATTTGAGTTTCCATCGTGTTTGTTATGTTTTTAATTATCAGTTAGAGAAACACAGCACACACCACCAAACCTTTTTTTTATTTTTATATTTTTTTTATTTTTTAAAATAAATTTAAAAATGATAAAAAAAACAAAAAATTATGAGAATAAATTTAAATTATGAGAATAAATTTAAATTATGAGAATAAATTTAAATTATGAGAATAAATCTAAATAATAAAATAAATATATATAATAATAATAATAATAATAATATATAATAAACAATAAATTTAAAAATGGTTTATTATAAAAACAAAAATAATAATACAAATACCAATACTATATATCAAAAAAAATACCCAAACCACCAAAAATATAAATTATACACAAAAAAATTTAGTGGAGGTGAAGTATTAAATTCTGCTTTAACTAAAAAATCCCTCCCTCTTCAAAAATATAATATTAGTAAAGGTGGTTATATTAAAGAAGTAAATAAAAATATAAACAATACTCAACCAAAAGCATATAAGAATGTAAAAAAATGTGTAAAATATGTTAAGCCTAAACATAATAATGCTGAAAATGTATTAGAAGGTGGAAATTTTGATTTAGGAAAAAAATTAGACGTGGCTAGTCAAGATACGTTCGCTGTAACTAATGCTTTAGATTATAAAGTTCTTAGATTTAAAATCAAATTTCAAAAAATAGGAGCGGATAAATTTCAAAAACGGTTACTTAATGTTCATAAATATTTAGCAAGAGTAAATTTAGATTATATAAAACTCTTTTCAGTAATGACTAAATTAGTTGGTGAAGGTGAAATGGATAAAGATAAAAAGCAAAGAGTAGCAAAAATACAACAAATGATTAATGATATTGTTGAATTAGAAAAATATTTACATTCTTCTGGTGCTTATGTTCCTGTTGCTTTATCAGATTTTGATGGTAGTAAAGTATTAAAAGAAATGGCGGGTAAATATACTGGCGGAAAAAGTAAAATGAGTAGATTTTTTAAAGGAGATAAATATAATAGTAAAAGATTAAATCAACCTTTAATTATATATTATGTTACAAAACTACAAGATACAATACGTAAAAAAATACAAAAATTAAGTTTATTTAATAATACTGGTGATTTAGGCACTGCTTGTGGTGAAGGATATAAAACAGCAAAAATACTAGGAGAAATTGGAACAGTAGGAATAGGTAAAATAATAGGTGATCCTTTATATGATACCCGTAACGCATTACTATGCCCTTTAGGTAAATTTCGTAAGCGTGAAGCCAAATTTAACAAACATTATATAAAATTTACAATACATTATAAAAAATTTTTAAAATTAATTCAATGTGAAGCCAAAGACAAATTTAATTTAGAAACTATTGATATTTATTCAACTAGTACTAAAGAACTTAACATTTCTGCTATGACAGACCCTGCTTTATGTAATCAAGCGAATTTAGTAAAAAAATTCGATAAACATGCTGGATTTAAAAATAGTCAAATGGCTCAAAGATTTAAAAAGACAAAACTCTACAAAGATACACAAAAGCGAAATCCTGATAAACTCGCAAAATATGAAGCCAAAGTAAAAACTGCCACTGCAAATTTTTCAACTATATTTAATGAAATGAAAACATCTTTAAAATTTATTAAAGAAAATATGAGAAATCTTGAAAGCACCTATTGTGTTCGTTTATACCAATATAATTTACCAGGTAAAAAAGGTTTGTGGAAATCACTTGTGGGAACAAGCACAAAACAAATTTTTATAAAGCAAAAAACAATTGACCGTTTAGTCAAAGAACCTATGTTTATTGATAATTTTGAAAAATTAATTAGAGGTTTAGATGCTGAAAGTAAAAGTTTGACAACACCTGAAACACAAGTCGCAGTAACACAAGCCCTTAAAACAGTTTTAGAACCTAAAGATAAACAATTTATTGATGACAAAGGCGAAAGACTTAAAGTCATTCCTAATGTGTTGTTAAATGATAATATTGAAAAAAAAGACTTGAATGTAATAAATATTAATTTTGTTGATAATACAATTGATTTTGAAATTATTAATATTATTACTGATACAACACATATTATTTGCGCTCAAAATTGTAGTCAGGGTATGTTAAAACAATTCAAAATTACTATAACAGGAACAGAAATAACATTTATCCCTATCGCATTTTCAGGATATTCTAAAAATGAAAATGGCGAAAATACTAAATTTAATATTATTTTTATTAAAGAAGATATTATAAATACACTTTCTTATAAAAAAGAAAATGGGATAGACCAAACAGATTATTTTCAATTAGATATCGCAAAAGGTATGGACCCTACATACAGTAGAAGTTTTGCTGCTGTTAATATATTTTTTATGAGTGATACTGGTGATACTGGTGTTAGTTCTGATGACAAAACAGAATTAAAAAAACAAAATGAGGAAGAAAGAAAAGAAGAAAAAGAAGCAATAAATAATGAAAGGGTTAAAAAAATTGTAGGCACAAGTGATTTTGATACAGCATATAAAGAATGGTCTGCTATTGTTAATACAGAAAAAAAACAAACAAATGCTTCGGTTGTTATTAAAAAAATTACAATTGATGATATAACAACTGATAATCAGGATAAAATAATAGCATTATTAGCACAAAGTAATGATAAAGATAACGATATAGAGTTTATCGTTGATATTTTTATTAATGGGTTTGATGATTGGACTGAAGAAAATGCTGAAGTGATTGTTGCTATTTTAAATATCTCTTCTATTAAAACAACGCTAATTAACGATATAGTAGCACGATTTATAACTGGAGGTGAGACGTTGACGTGGAATAGTAATAATATAGAAGCAATAAAGGAGATTATAAACGCTGAAAATGACACTAATTTTAAACAACATATTAAGACTGTTTGTGACGAAATTAATAAAATTGTAAACGATTTTTTAGGCAGAACAAACATATTAGAAAATTACGCAGCAAAAAAAGCAGCAGAAGAAGCAAACAATAAAGCAATAGATAAAGCAAATAAAGCACAAGCAACAAAAGATAAAGCAACCGCAGTACATTTATTAGGTGAAGCATTAAATTTAACACTTACAGCAAAAACAGCAACAGAAACAGCAGAAGCAATAAATGTTTATATTATACAAGCACAAGCAGATGCAGACGCAGCAAAAGTAGCAGCAGGAGAAGCAGGTAACCAATACGACCAAGCGAAACAGGCATACACAAACGCAAACAATCAGTTAGGATCGAGCACAGTACAAAAAGTAAAAGAAGCCATAAAAAGAGCACAAGAAGCAGCAGAAGCAGCACTAAAAGCAAATGACCTAGCAATAAAAAAAAAAAAACTCGCAGAAGACGCAGCACAATACGCAACAGACGAAACAAAAGTAAAAGAAGCAGAACAATTCGCAAAAGAAGCAAAAACATTCGCAGAAGAAACAAAAGCAAACGCACAAATAGTGAAACAAAAAACAGAGGAAGTATTAAAAGCGATAGCCGCAGCAGACGCAGCAGCAGCAGCAGTCCCGGGCACATCATCAAAAGGAAAAGTATTACTAAGCACACAACGAAAAACATTAGGACAAAAAGGAACAAATCAAAAAGGAATAACACAAAAAGAACCACACGAAGTATCACAAATGCACCTACTAAAAGCATCAATTGCCGCCGCCACCACCAACCCCGCCACCACCGCCACCACCGCCGACGACCCCGGGGTTGGTGTTGGTGATATACCAGAATATGGTGGTGGTGCCCGCCCCGACAAATTTCCCCCCACGTGCTTAAGAATTGTTTCAA
>Ga0209714_1002197_pt1 | contig 10043 bp, 9 predicted proteins | sample COGITO_mtgs_1104_5_FD_185517 | JGI IMG/M metagenome (GOLD analysis project Ga0209714, IMG submission 185517) | Pelagic marine microbial communities from North Sea - COGITO_mtgs_110414 (SPAdes) (version 2) | ecosystem: Environmental > Aquatic > Marine > Epipelagic ...
TAAGAAAAATACCATCGGGTCGCTGACAACTGACTCAGCCAAGAACGTGCTGGCCATTACCTCCACGGACTCCGCAGCGTCCCTGGGGTGCTGTCCTTCTGCTGTGCACAGCAAAATGCATCCACAGCCTCCTCCTTGACAAATCTGTCGGAAGTTTCCTTGAACATGAGCGTCCTCAGAGGAAATGCACTGTCCCCCCTGAGATAGATGTTCATAAAGCGATCACAGAATTTGTACGCCTCCAGCACCCACCGGAATGAAGGTCCGGCTAAACAGACCTGAGGGTTATTAAATCGCTGGTTGTGGTAAACGGTGAGGCGCTTTTGGTCGTGTGTGCACTCCTGGCCGAATAGAAGGTCATTGTGCTCCCAGTGTGGCTGGGGAGACCCTATCGCAAACTTGGGCCCTAGACCGAGCGCGACAAAGAATTTCCCCAGCGCTCCGGCAACGTGCCACGGCCATCCGTCCGTTTTGAATTGGATCATTGGAGCATTGACGATGACGCACTCAAACAACTCTGGCTTCATTCCGGCGGAGTGCAGGCTGACCAAACCCCCCATGCTGTGCCCAATCAAACAAAATTTCACATCAGTTCGGTTATCCTTCTTCAGCTCGACAAACTTAAAGAAGTCGTTTATGTAATCGTCGAAATCTTCTACATAACTCATCTGCTTGTGGCTTGCAGCCTCTGACCTACCGCTTAGTCCTTGACTGCGATGGTCGTAGGTGTGCACTGTGAAGCCCTTCTCATTGAAATCCTTGAAGAGTTCATAGTACTTGATGTAAGTCTCATTCCACCCTGTTACAAAGATGATCTCGATATTTTTGGCGATTCCGCCAGCAGCAGCACGTTTTTTCTCTTTCTTCGACGCAAAAGTACAAACCTCAAGATCGATAGTGTTATCGGCGCTTGTCATTGACTGCTTATCACCCCTGTGCAGGATGCTCACAATGTCCTCCATTCTGCGGGTTGGGGTCGGGGGGGGGGGGCAAACAGCAAAGAACGAACAGGAATTGGCTCTTACTTATTGCTTAGCTGAAGTTTAAATTAGCGTAGCGTAGAGACAGACAATGAGATGGAGATTTTGGCGGTGCGCGTAAAACCGTGTATCTGCTTGTTGCCGGGTTAAAGATTTTTCATTGGCGAAAAGTCGGTGAAAATCTTCTCACCCTTTAATTGAATAATCTCTAGCACTTTCAGCTATAAAACCTCACTGCTACACTACATGCTTTCATACGGCTCTATTTAACAAAAAAAATAAGCCAGTCTCTGAAATCTATAGAAACTGACATAAACTGTCGTTTACCTTCATGTCTTTCTCATCGCCCAATGGCTCGATTTCGTCGTTGGAGTCTCCTAATATGAGTACTCTTCGCAAGATTCTAGCTGCTAGAAAGCGTAGGGAGGCCTCTGCTGTCATCGATGAAGCGAAAAGGCTTGAGGATACATTTGCAACAATGAGCATCGGTGGCAAGAATGTGTCGGAAGAGGATTCTAGCTCCAGAGAGGTGTCACGGTCTAAAGTTACAATTAACAAGCGTCGAGTCTTGGAAGACAGCGATGATAGCGACGACGGCATTTGTGACGACGAAAAATCTGGGGCCTTTAAGCTCAACTTGACGATTGAGGGTTCGCTGAGCAGTGACAGCAACACCGAAAGCGACAGTGACGGCGAAAATGACAAAGACAACGACAATTTCGACGATGAAGATCGAAATGAAGACGATATTAGGAATGAAAATGGGTCCATGTCCCCAGGGCATGACCTTGGCACGTCTTTTGCGCTCAACTTGAGGATTGACGGATCGCTGAGTAGTGACAGCGACAAGAGAGTCAACAGCGACGACGGCATCAATATTGGGGATGGCGAGAGTGATAGCGACAGCGACGACAGCGAACTGTTTGCTGAACCCGCCTTCTTCAAAAGGAAGGTTTTCGAGGAAAAGTCTGACACACCTGACGATGACGATGTCGATGATGATGATGATGACGATGACAATAATGACGACAACGAGGAAAAGAAATGTACTCCTCCTCGTGGCGCCTCGGCCTCCACCACGCTTACCTCGTCTTCCCCTCTTCTCCAGTCCTCTTCCCATACTTTCTCGTCCCCTAGCACAAACTGCCGCCTGGTAATCCCACAAAGCCTGCAAAAACAGCTGTATCCCCACCAGAGGGAAGGTGTTCAGTGGATGATTGATCGGTTTGAATCAGGAGTTGGCGGAATATGGGCACAAGTCGGATGTCGTCAATCTAGCCACAATTTTTGTGGCGACTTACCTCGGTGTCGAACTCGATTTTGCCAGTGGTATTGTTGCAGGGAGTATCGTGGAAAAGTTGGGTCACGCCCTCTTTTGAAATGAATGTGACAAAAAGAAAAAGAAAAAGATTGGTAGCTGCGCAAAAATCATTACATTCCTTGTTGATACACTCTAATTAATTCAACTCATACTCATACGATATCATCCAGGGTCAGCGCTTTTCGCTTCTTCTTGTCCTTTTTCTCGGGCATCAGATTTAAACTGATGAGTTCCTTAGGATTAATGTTCTGCGGTAACATCAAATCCATGTCAAAAAGCGTCTCGTCATCCTTCATAGACACAACCTTGGTCCTTATCGCTCGACGGTCTTTGTCAGCAAAGAAGTGATAAAATTGCTGCCAATCGTCTTCGTGAGAAGGGTATCCAAACTTGAGATTGATAGCGACTAAAATAGCCAATTCTCTCTTTGACCACTTCGCTTTCCCCCTCAATGTTTTGTCTTTTCCTGCAATACCCCACCCAGTTTTCTTGGCAGCATGCTCGGCAAGGTGACGCTGCTTCTTCAAGTCCGCAATATTTTTGTTTGCATCTTTAGTTATTCTCCGCCTGGCCTTGTCCTCTCGGTCCTTCCGGTCCCGCCTCTCCATCTTCATTATCATCAGCCATTTCTCTTGGTTGATCATTGACTTGTAAGACTTCATTGCATAAGTCACCATCCGAGCTGCACGCTGTTGCCGGTATCCATGCATGAATACGCCATCGACTAGAATAGGTTCGCACCAGTAATACCTTCTCCAGAACTTCTGGAGCTTCCTCGCCGCAACTACCCTCTCCCTCTCTTCTGGGCTGAGCTTTGCGTCCTTCTTCGAAAATTTGTCCATGGCAGACTGGGCGAAGAAACTGATCCTTTCCTTGCCTTGTTTGGCGCTTGGGGACGCCATCTCGGCAGCCCTCAAGGCTGCTTTATGGCTGAAGCCGATTAGACTGCCGGTAATTCGAGAAGCGGCATCTGATGCAACGCCCTTTTTGTTCAATGCGCTATCCAGGGCTTTCATCGCAATTGTTTTTCTTGGCCGTTGTTGTTCTATCATCGTCAATGCAGTTTGGGCGCCGTCAACATTTTGCTGTTTTGACATTAATGACAGTCTCCCCATTAATTTTACGCTCTGTTTGAGTTTCAAAGCCATCGTTGATCGTTTCAAGGGTGTCGTTTCCTCCTTCTTTTCTCCTTCCTCCAACCCTGTCTCAGCCCTTCCCCCCTCTATATCATCCCCCTGCACACCCCCCTTACTCTTCTTCAGCAGCTTTTCTGCTTCTTTTTTTTTCCTCGGTTCGTTGTCGAAATTGATTCTCACCACTTCCTTGTATCTCAGTTTTTCGTTGGTGAGGAGATCGTCACTTGACAGTATTGTTATGTCATTCACTGGTTTGTACTCCCTCGGAGGCCTGCCGGATAGAAGGAGAGCCGTTAGGGGAGATATCTTCTCGTTGACGAATTTCTTTCGCGGAGGTTTTTTACCGACGCTGCTCCCCCTCCCCCCACCTCCCGCCTCCTCTGGAATACTTTCATTGGACCCAACCCCTGCAAGGTGTGCAAAACTATTGGCCTGGTAGCTTTGCCTAAACTTTTTTTGCCTCTCGTCGTCTACTCGTTCATCATCATCATCACTTTCTTTACCTTCCTCCTCAATGGCTATGAACTCCGATCGCCCCGCGGTACGCTCCTTCAGCGTCTTCCTTTCTTGCCGTTTTTGGGCAGCCTTCTCATCTAAACTCATGCGCTCTTGCCTTTTCTTCTCAAGCCGGAGAGCGTCCTCCTTTACGCTCTGGCGTTCCTTCCTAACACTTAAACGTTTATTTCTCATGGAGACTTGCTTCTCTCTCGCAGCCCTTAGTGTCACCCTGTGGCGGTGCATCTCTTTCTTCTCAAGCTTGGCACGATTCTCTGCAGAGTAGATTTTGTCCATCTCCTCTTTCACCTCCGTTTTGATTTCAATGTGAATTGACTTGCTCATTGTCGTCAAACGCTTCTGGAGATCTCGTTTTGCCTTCACATTAGGCTTGACAGCGCGGTGGAGGATGTTAGAAGGTTCTTCCATTATCTCTTCTTGGGTGCTGGGGGTTTTCCTGGAGTTACTTCATGTCTCGAAGTCGAGAATGTACCTAAATCCAGAGACAGGGCATTAAACCATGGGGAAAAACGTACTTTCTGGGATTGTCGTTGGTGTGTTTTGTCGAACCTCCTCTCTCATCTTCGAACCTCTCCTCATCTTTTTAACTTATATCCATCCTCCAAAAATTTAAATAATCCCCTTAAATAACCTCAGAACACTACCATTTACACTCTTCTCCCTCAACAAGGATTATTTTGGGCTTACAAACCTTAACCTCAAACAAAAATCAATTTCAATTTCTCGGTTCAATTTCAAAGTGGCAAGATGGCAGAGCGAATCCATGACCCTTGGGAGAATAACAGCGTCGGCTCCCTCGGAACAGCCGCAGCCTTCAAGAATGATGTCGGAATCGGAACACTCTTCCTCAAAGATGGAGAGTACAACACTGAGTTCCTTCAGAACTTTGTAACTAAGCCCCTGAAGACCCGCCAGCAACCTAAAATCATCAGAGATCCAGTTCTTTTCACGGGGGGGCCAAAAGGTTACAAGAACCGTACAATTATTTACTTTAAGGACAGTTCGATCGAGGAGGACCCTCAGCAAAGGGAAAAGTTTCATGTGTTATCCGGAGATGAGGTCAAAAAAGATTTGATCAAGGCTCGGGAGGTCAAGAGGGAGGTCTTTCTGGAAAAGAGGAAGCTCAGGAAGGCGTGGAACACCCCAGTGGAGCAGAAAGGGAGCGTTCCAAAGCCACCCGACAGGGTAACACCAGCAGAAAGGAAGGCCAGGAAGGCCAAAGCCATGGCAGAGGCGGAGAATCATGGGGCATTGGTTGAGGCAGTCATGGTACCGGACTCAGGATTTGGGGCCGGGGAGTTTGGGAAACGTATGCAAATTCAACCGATACACCCTCCAAAGAGGGGTGCCTACAACCCTGACAGCTACACTCCGAGGACCGATGACGCTGACAAATCTACCTTTGTGGACGAAAATGATGAAAATGAATCACACGATTACTTCCAACCGCCTTCGCCGCCAGTCTACGAGAACTCGACACCTCACGAGTTGAGGTTGCTGACCGCTGCAAGAACCAAATCTCAAGAGGCTGACATGCTCCGGAGGAAGGTAACGAATCTGGAAAAGTTTGTCGGGGGTTTGAAGCAGAACATTGAGACCCTGAACAAGCCCTTAAAAGAGGGTGAGGTGGACCCCAACAAAGCGTACTTCACACTGGGTGAAAACACGCTGCTGGGAACCAAAGGAGGGGAGCTCGCGGCCGCTTTGAATGAGCTGAAGAAAGAACAGCTGAGACAGAGCGAGATCATCGCGAAATTGGGAAATGAGAAAAAACAAGCTGAGAGGCAAGTTCGTCGATTGGAGAAAGAAATTTTGAACAACCGAAAGTACAACGGATCGGTCATGGTGGCTTCTAAGGATTCATCGGAGAGTAAAGGGATACAGCAGCAGGCCCCACATATCCCCCCAAAGCAGCAGTCTGCCAAGCAGAAGCAACAGCACAAGCCTGTCGACAAGAAGACAAGTGCCTTTTTGGAGCGCCAAGAAGAGCACCTGAAAAAGCAAAAAGATCACATCGCGAAATATCGATCAGCAGAGGATAAGGAGGCGAATAAGTTCAATAAGTTCAAAGCCAAAGAGATTGTACCTGGAGAAATGGCCTCAAAGGCGGAGGAATTGAGGGAGGTGGATGCGCAAAAAGCAGCCGAGAGGGAGGTGCTAAAAACCGACAGAAAGCTCGAAAGCGAATTTCTTAGTGGGGGACCGAGCATGCTGGAGAAAGAGAGGCTTGGAGTTAAGACGACAAGCCAGAAGAGGGGAGAGGATCGGAGGGAAAAGGAGAGAAAGGAATGGGAGAAGAGGGAGGAAGGTAATAGATAATATTGTGGGGTTATTGTTTAGTAGCATAAATCGCATTCACGAGCTTTCAATTATCTCATTATTATCCACATACAATACGTACAAAAACTGCAATACGAGCAAAACCGCCTATTTGCGAGCAATTCACAAGTAGCTGGCGTAACAGTTTACTTCCATGGCCAAACTAGTCGGGTGCATGAAAGTGCCAATCATCTCCTTGTAAATCGTGAAAAAGTTTCCTGTCTCATATTCAACGTCAAATTCTCGACAGGTGGCGATCATAATCTTTTGGATTGCCGGATGATGAGAGAAATCCGTCAGGGGGAACATGTGGTGCACCGTGTGGTAGTTGAGCCACAAAAATGGGGCACTGGCGAGGAATGGCCGGCCAGTGCCCCAGTCCGCACAGCTGTGGAGCTGGGCAATGCCCCAGTCCTTCGCCTTGTTCCGACTCTTCACATCCTGACAGTGATCACTATTATGGTTCATCAAAGCCATCGTGAAGTAGTGGTTTCCGAGTGTGGCACCCTGCACGAACATTAGCCAAAGACCTCTTCTCCAACCGCAAATGTGAACGAAAAGGCCGACAATAGCCGGGAAGAAAGTTTTTCCTAGTGTCCAAGTCTCCCTACCATGAAACATCTCCACCAGGTGGATGATGTAGTTCCCAGGAAGAGCAAAGCAGAGCACAATCGGATTCAATATCGCACACAATTTGTTAAAGAAGTTACGGGGAACTGTCGGGTCGCTGTTAAGGAATGGGTCCGTGCCATGAAAGTGATTATCGAGAGGAGTGTTGGTGTACATATGGTGCTGCGAACACGATAGGATAGGTTGTGTTGTGTTGTGTTGTGTTAGGGCGGGGCGGGGCGGGGTGAGACAAGTCGTCTTGCATGGTCTGGAAGCTGGAGGCAGCTGCTCATCGCATCGTCAGACTCGCCGCGTTCACAACCTCACCTGCAAAACATGCTCGCGGTACCACCCTTGCGAGCTAAATCCAATCGTATCGAGACTCAACCTAGCAGCCCACATATACCCGGGTTGGTGAACCCAGTTGTGCCCGAACGCTCCAAGTAATGAAGCTGCAAATCCCTGCAGCACCGCTGCCCATATTGTCTGTGCCCTCAGGGTGTTGGCAACGGAGGCGATCCAGAGAAAAAAAATCGACCAAAAGGTGACGAGACACAGACGGGTGGGACCAACCGTCATCTTATTCTCCTTAAAGTATTGGTTGACACGAGAGCGGAGGATGCTGTAGAAGGAATCATCAGGTAAAAGTTTAGGGCTATCCTCAAGCGATGATGCCGGAACAGCTAGCCCTTTGACACGATACTTCTCAATGATCTTTCGCACCCGAGGCTGGTCCATGTGGTGTGCCTCAAAGGCATAAGTAGCATCGTTGAAACGGTCTCGAGCAAGGAGAAGGACCTCAGCACCCCCAGGGTGTCGTTTAAGGAATGGAGCAAAATCGTAGTAATTCCTTCCGATTTTCCAATATTTCGAGGACGGGGGTTGGAAAAGCACGCCGGAGGAGAGAATAGGAGAAGAGGGAGAAAGGGGCAGGGGAGAGGAGGAGGAAGGGGAAGAGGTAGGAGAGGGTGACCGGGAGTTGGAGCACGAGGTGGAGGTAGAAGAAGAGCTGTCGGATGTCACTAAGTCTAATTCAGCACTTGAAGAAAAATGGCGTTGACGGAGGTCTTGGCTCAGTTTTTTCATTGTCAAAATTCAGCTTACGGGACTAGCAGTAGGCAATGGATAGAGGGGAGATAGGTGTAGTGCTGATGTGGTGTATTATAATTTGTTTTCGGCTTTAAAGTCTACCAACGTCGTGTGTTGCGTCACTAAGAGTATTCGTATGCCTTTGACGTCGTTGAAAACAGAATAGGCTTTAGGAGATACCGCTTTTGTCTGACGTTCGGTTTTGGAAAAGTCGATTTTGGGATGAGGTCACTCATTCTTCATTTTTTGTTTTTTTCGGATTCGCCCCCTCGATTCTACGGCCTCGCCGTCTAGATTGCAGTTATAGGAAAGAAAGAATGATTCCGTCTCAGTTTGCAGCAGCGGTTTGGCTCTTCTTTGTTTGTGCAATAGTCCCCTTTGCAAGGGCATTCACTGAACCATCTTTCATAGCCAGATCTGCCAGATCGACAACGTCTTCTCTCTCTCGACGTCATCCCTCGACGACGTCTTTGAATATTTTTGGACCGAACCAAGCGTTGGCGATTGAGAGGAAGAAGAACCCAGCCAAGTTCGAAGCTACGATACAAAATCTGATGAAGCAGAAAAAGCTAAGCCGTGATAAAGCTGAGAAGCGATATGGGGAATACCTATTGGATCCGGATGGGTTTGCACTTCGTGCTTCGGATGCGCAGAGGAAGAAGGATGGGTATAAGAACTGGGAGGAAGCAGCCATTGGGAGGTCCAGTGATCCAGAGGCCACCCGTGAGCGAATTGCCAAATTCAAACGCGACAGTCAGATTAAGGCACTGGCTATCATCGGTGCATTTGTTGGTTGTTTGTTATATTTGAGCGGTACACACCAGGTGGTTAGTTTACAAGGAATTGCACCTAATCCAACTTCGAACCCCTATTTTGAACAACGAGTGAAGAGTGGCAAGTAAATTGCATTAAGCACATTGCGAGAAGTAGGTTTCTTCTAAAGGGTATTGTATTTGTCCTTATGTCTAATTCTTATTTCAATTCTTATTTCACTAAATGTTCCGTTCATTCGAAAAAGCACGAAACCAATAAAACCCAAAAACTAGCAATCTATTGTGAACTGAGCTTGTTGGCTGTGGCATCTAGGGTTGTCATTACTGACAGCTCTTCGACGGATTTTTTGGGGTGGACCTTGCGCTTGTCTTTCTTCCCCCAAAAACTAATTTTCAGTTGGCTTTTCTTCTCAATATTTGTATTTTTTGTGGTTTTGCTTTCTGTGTTTGTGGTTTCTATTGTGGTCGAGGTCTGCTTCACTTGAGTTGCAAGCAAGTTTGATATTCTCGTTGATTCACCCTGCGACTCTGGTTGGGAGGAAGCTGTACTAGTCACACTATCGATGCTGTTAAGGCGCGACCGGGCAACCACTTCTGAACTTTCTGTAATAGCGACTCCATATGACGTAGAAGCGATGGCAACTGTGGAAGTTACGAAGGATATGGCTGCGATGTTTGCTTGTTGTCTTCGAAAATCTAAAGGGAGCTTCTTGAAAGTTTCTCTCCGAAGAGTCAACATCCGTTGTTCATAGGTGTCATAACAGTGCTCTGGGAAGCCCGCATAACCCTTGCTTAGCTCCTCTCCCCTAACATCTGCACGACATATAGGGCATAGCGCCGACTTCTTTCTCAACCAAGCGTATATGCATTCCTTGTGAAAGGTATGCTTATTGCAGGGTAGGCACACAACCAAGTCGTTGTCATCGAAGTCGGACCAGCAGATGCTGCACTCATCATTGTCTGCGAAGATGGTTTCGTCCGTTGAAGCTACAGTGGTTCTGTACTTGTTCACTCTATATTTGCTCGGTTTTAATTTGATGAGTTCAAAGTAGTTCAAAGTGTTTCTGTGCTTGTTGTTGGCGGAGGAGTTGGACACTTGGGCACTGTCATTGTTGTTGTTGTTCCCATTGATGCTGTCTAGGCTCTGAAGCATCGCTATCTGAAGCTGTGCCTGAAATACCTCCTCAGCGATACTTGGGTCAGTACCTTGGAAGCGATTCTCAAGGGTGCTAGAGGTATGCCGCCCCCCCCCTGTGTCAAAAAATTTCAAGGTGTGCCCATGAGTCAGTCTACTTCCCCT
>Ga0209714_1002201_pt1 | contig 10032 bp, 6 predicted proteins | sample COGITO_mtgs_1104_5_FD_185517 | JGI IMG/M metagenome (GOLD analysis project Ga0209714, IMG submission 185517) | Pelagic marine microbial communities from North Sea - COGITO_mtgs_110414 (SPAdes) (version 2) | ecosystem: Environmental > Aquatic > Marine > Epipelagic ...
GAGTAAAAAATGAAGCTAATGGAACTGAGGCTGAGAAGCATGCAATTGCTCTTCCTTACTTCCCTGCAGATAACTAGTACGCTAGACGTTGGTCTTTTTCTGCAAACGATGAATGCTTCCGGGGGTGATGGAGTTCAGGTAGGATACATATTGAAATTAGTGTGAAACATAAGGAGCGACTTGGGTGATAAGTTTATTATGAATATTTTCGGAAAAACATTTTTTTTTTTGGGAGGGTCCATGCAACAAGGATACGAAGACAAACTGAAAGCGCGCGTATGCGTAAAAACACCGCCGTCCATTATATTCTACAGCACACAATTAGTGGTCGTTGAAACAACAACATTTCTGGTCGTTGTCAATTCTCGACCCAAATTCTTCTTTTCAATCAGTTAGCCTATTCTTCTCGAGCAGTACAGTAGTAGTCTTTTCTTCTAATTTTCAGTAATAGAACTGGCGACAATACTGTTGTCCTCAAAGTCTGGTATTTTATTCTCTCCCCACAGGCCGAGTTCCGCGAGTTCCTCGTCCTCTTTCTTGGTCTGCATATTTCCCAATAGAAAGTTTGCAATGCCGCTGGCGACCTCCTCCTCCTCCTCGTTGTAATCAAGCCACTCTACACAGATGCCGCGCTCGAAGCGACCCTGTCTGCATACCCTTTTCTGACCCTCTCTGCGAACGGGATACTTCTTGATTAGATATCCGTGGGGGTGTCCCTTCACAAAGTCTCCCTCGAGACTGCTTCCATCAAGGAAAAACAGCTCTCCCACACCGTGCTTGCAATGGTCCTTCCACTCCCCTACATATCGACTCGCCCTATAGAGAGCGTTGTTCCCCCCGACATTCATATTAAAGACATCACCAAGCTCGTGTTCAGGGATGAAGTGCGCCTCGCCATGGCCGTGTCGCTTTCCCATATTCCATTCTCCACTGTAAGACCTGTTGTCTACAGCCTGAAAGTGACCCTTGCCGTGAAAATAACCATTCTCGTAGTTCCCCTCGTAGCGACAAAATCCATTTCCGGGGTGCCACCAGCCCATGGGATCCTGGAAGCGGATGCCGAGCTTGTTCCCCCACGTCTCCACTCCATGGCCACTTTTTCTGTTGTCTTTGAAGCTGCCGTCAAACTTCCCCCCGGTTAAGGCATTTTCGTACACTCCCCTCCCCTCCATCTTGCCCTTTACCCATGCCCCTTCGTAACGGTTTCCACTGACCCAAACTCTGATCCCTTGACCATGTCTCAGGCCGTCTGCCAGAGGAAAGACTACACCATGCCTGTAATCACCAGTCCAAGTGGTGTTCGCAAATTCTCCATCGTAGTAGCCGCCATCAGCGTAGGTCAGCCTGCCCCTCCCATGGTATACTCCCTTGTAGAAGTCACCTTCGTAGCGATCGCCATGAGCGTAAATGTAGACTCCCCGCCCGTGAGGAAAGCCGGCGTTCCACTCTCCTACATATTGGTCACCATTGAGCCACTCCATCATCCCCTCCCCTTCCATAGACCCGAACTTGAAGTCGCCTTCGTAGCGAGAGCCGTTAGAAAAGACACGGGAGCCTCTCCCATGCTGCTTCCCTTGTCGGTAACCGCCGGAATAAAACCCCGAGTTTCCAGCAAAATCAAATCTTCCCTCGCCGTGGAACTTCCCCCCTACCATCATCCCCACATACTTGCCCCCGTTGATGTACTCCACCTTTGCCTCTCCTGTAAGCTTGTTCCTAGCGTAGATACCAGAGTATCGATCACCGTTCTTTCGCGTCAGGACACCGTAGCCGCTGCAGCAAGTAGCAAGCACCGAGCAGGAGCAACAAAACGAGGCAGTGAGAAGGTTGGTTAGCTTCAAATAAAAACACTCTTGGAGGCGATGAACACACTTGTCATATCGCGGCGTCTCGCTCACCTAAAGAGATCGTCTTTGAATGACCCCTCATAGAATTCCCCCTCTCCGTTAAAGTAAGACCCCTGCCCCTCGCGACGGCCCTTGACAAAGGAACCTTCATATCGGCGCCCTGTGATCCTAACTCCATTCTCCATAAATGGTGCCCAAGTGTAGCATCCCTCTCCGTCGAACAGATTCCCGACGAACTCCCCCTCATACCGATTGCCGTTCGCGTACGACAGGATACCGTTGCCCTCCCGCCGACCATCCAAAAATTCACCTTCATACAAATCCCGGTTGGCATACCGCTTTCGGCCAAATCGGTACACTCGACCATCAGAGGTCAGACGCCAAGTTCCTTTCTTCATCCCTCCAAACTTTTTGTAACCTTTCTTGTACCACCAGCTGTAGGCTTGGTGGTTTTACAACTCCCTCTGGAGTGACAATTTGCACTGTTGTTTTATTACTCCCTTTTCAAGTGTTTCACTCCCAGATAAATGGCAGGACGAATTATTTCTTTGAGTTACCAAGTACGAGAATGCTATTTAACACGATGAGATTCGTCCGAGAAAAAATAAAATACAAATAAACCTTATTCAGGTGCTCTTTCAAGCCTTTTCATTCCTCTTTCTCTCACTCTCCTGAAAAAATGTTGTAAAGTCATCCTGGCAATTTTAGAGTTTAAGGGAGTAAAACCGCACGATATCGATCTCGCCAACCAGCGTTGATCGAAAATGAAAAATTTGGACTTCTGCTAGTAAAACGAACGACAGAACAAAAGATAGTCCACTCTCTCCCTTGCATGTCTTCTCCTCCTTCCTCTGAAATATGCTAGAAGAGTTAGTCTCCGCTGCTCTGTCTTCACTAGATATCGACGATGATACAGCTGAGTACATTAGAGGTATGGCTGCGGATCCTGATGTTGTTGTCGAGGACCTGAAGGCAATGCTGCTTGAGAATGGAGTGACAGATGATATTCTCAATTATCTGGGGAATGGGAGACGCGATGATAACGTAGTATCTTTACGTCAAATTGACAAAGTGAAGATCGGAGACGACCGAAAAAGTGTTGGGGGTGAATGTGAATGTGAGAAGGAAGGAACTTTTCCACCAGCGCCGCCCCGTAATATTATATCTACCATTACCAGTGCTGTCCCGGAAACCTCCGAACAAGGCGATCTCTCCGAATTTAATGCTGCTCTCGACGATATGGACGATCTTGCTTCTGTCTGGACTTCGTTTAAAGCTGGCTCCGATTCATCGGACACCTGGGGTGGCCGTGGCAGGGGCGGTAGAGGGATAAGACGTCATTATCAGTGCAACTCGACGAACAATCTTAATATACACATACATAACCTTCAACTCGCCTTTGCAGGTAAAGAACTAATCGCAAACAGCGAGCTACAGCTTACAAATGGCCGTAAGTACGCGCTCCTCGGAAGGAATGGCTCGGGGAAGTCAACCCTACTAAAAAGAATTGCCACGAAGTCGTTGGTGGGCTTTCCGCTGCACATCGACGTCGCCTATTTGAGCCAGGAGCCTAAGCCTCCTAAAGGGGAGGCGGGGAATAGGAGTGCACTGGATACTCTTCTCACAGGAGTAGTTGCGAAGCGCGCTCATGAACTCCAAGAGGAGCTGGGAGAAATTGAGATTGCGATTGCTGAGGCAGGGGGCATCGATTCAAACGACGATGTATCTAGTGCATTCCTTCTAGAAAGGCTAGAAGAAACTGAGGTGGAGCTTGCAACGTTTACTGACAGAGAAGGCGCCGAGATGTGTTCGAAAATATTGACGGAGCTAGGATTCAGCCGAGAAAAGATGGAGGCACCTGTCGCAACACTTTCGGGTGGGTGGTCTATGAGGGTACAACTTGCCGCGGCGCTGATCAGCAAGTCTGATTTGTTGCTCCTCGATGAGCCAACAAACCATTTGGATCTTCGCGCCGTACTTGCTTTGGAACGTAGATTGGCGGAGACAAACGTGACCATGTTGATTGTCAGCCACGATCGCGCCTTCGTTGAGGCGGTTGCGACGGATATAATTTGTCTAGGGGAACAGCAGTTGATTCCATTTGCCGGTGGGTTTCATGAATTCGAACAGCGAAACGAGGAAAAGGCGGCGGCTCACGGACACAGGATGGATGCGAGGGTCAGGCAAGAAGAAAGAGCGCAAAAATCAAGCGAGAAGATGATGAGAAAAAGCAAACAGAAAAAGGGAACTAACGACAATATGGCCAGGGCGGCGAAGCAAAAGCAAGCGAAGATCGAGAGAATTGGCTTGTATCGGGATGACGGGAAGGCATACAAGACTCGCAGTCTGAAGAAACTCGACGAGAAATTTTTGCTATTGCCCGAAAAGGTTACCGCACTGAAGGCAGAGAAGGGCGAGAGGTTTAGATTCCCTTCACCAACGGTTGATAAAGGGTCTTCATTGGTGACGTTAGACGATGTGAGTATTTTTAGGGGAAATGACCAAATTTTGAAGTTCGTCAACCTCTTTATTGAGGCCGGAACTCGAGCTGCAATCGTGGGGGACAATGGAGCAGGAAAGTCAACACTTCTAGAAGCCATTGCGGGCGAAGATTTTGAGTTAACGGGCGGCGGAGTCACATCAACGGGATCCATTACAAGGCACAACAGAACAAAAATCGCGGTCGTCTCCCAGCATCACGCCGATGCCCTGCTGAGCCAAAGAATCTCGGTCGATGAATCTGCTGTGCAAATGTTTGCTCGGAAATTCTCCAGCGACGAGCTGTCTGTCCGTGCGACGCTCGGTAAATTTGGTATTGTGGGAGCGACTGCCACGCAGCCACTGAAGTCTCTATCAGGGGGTCAGGTGAGTTAGAGGACTTTGCAAATTCATCAGCAAACTGCGAGTCACTAGATAAAATGCGATTCCATGGGCAAAGTGGAACTCACCCCTCCGCTCGTTTTATTCCGCTTCCTTTGGTACCTCGCCCTTTCTTTTCTTTTCCTTTCCGGCGCAGAGGGTGAGGGTCTCTCTTGCTGCAATCAGCTGGAATAAGCCGGACGTAATTCTGTTAGACGAGCCGACAAATCACTGTGACATGAGCGCTCTCGACGCGCTCTCTTCGGCACTTGCAGAATTTCCTGGGGCAGTACTAGTCGTTTCCCATAATCGCGCGTTTTTGAATTCCTGCTGCAACGAGCTGTGGGAGGTCGATAGGAATTCGGTCAGGGTACAGAGAGGGGACGATTTTGCGGAGCTCTTTGCGGCGTACACAAGGAAGGTATTCAAGGGGACCGGGGGAGTTGCGCTCGGCAGCGATAGAGGTGGCGAAAAATCCAACAGCGCCAAAATAAAAAACCTGGACAAGAAAAGAGCGAGTCAGAAGGTTAAGGGAATTGCAGCAAAGGACAGAGGTGGGTTTATTTAATTTTTTTGTAGAGCAGAAAATAGCGAAAAAACAAGTTTTGGGGGCAACTATTCACAACGCTTAATCGAACCACCGTTTCTTTTTTTTACCCTCCTCCCCACCCTCTCTTCCCTGTTCACTTGCGGCCCCGATGTGTTTTTTCACCAAGGCCCCGAAATCATTTTCGGCTTTTTCCTCCTTGAGTTGCTTTTTCGATTTCGGCGGTGGGATCGTTTTCTCCTCGGCCTTCTTCTTAAGAGGTGGAGCCTTAGCGGCAGCTCCCGATTTACTCTGCCCCTTTTCTTCTTCATCATTTATATCCTCTTCCGCAACGCCCAAGGCACCGGCCTCCGCTTTTCGTTTCCGTTTTTTCTCTCGCTGCTTCGCCCCTCGAGACAGCGCACTCTCACTCTTCTCCTTCTTGGAGGATTTGTTTTGCTCCTTCTGCTTTTCAGCGTTAACACGTTTCTTCTCTCGCCGCTCGGTTTGAAGTTTGCTCTTGGCCATGTTTTCACAAGCGAACTCGACTACAAGCCTTGGAAGTAGGAAACCGCCACCCTCGCTCATAAAATCGCGCTTGTCTCCAGCGACGTTGACACCTTTTTTCAGATCACTGGCTTTGGAGCCGTGCATGACGTATTCCCGAGTGTAGTCGGTGTTATTGTTGAGTTCGCGGAGGACGGCAAGGGCGTGGACGTGGTGAGCAAAATCAACGAAGCCGTAACCCTTCGATTGCCCAACCTCCTTTTTACCGTCTTTGAGCTCCAAAATGTCTTTATCGATGAAAAGAGAGGGGATAAACATCTTGACGTTCTTCTCGTTGAAGGGTGGAACTTTTGCGGTCTCACCGATGCACTCGCGTTCGGGTAGTCCCTGAGCTCTCAGCTGATTGGATACATCCTTCGGAGTGACGCGATTCTTTGCGAGGGAGGTTTTTAGCGCGGCAACGAGGAGCCGTTTTAGACCCGCTTCGTCGACGCTCTTGCTCAGATTCCGTATGCTCAGACGAGTCCCGTTGATGAAAAAGAGAGGGGATCTGAGCTTGGTATTCTTCTCGCTTATTGCCCTCTCACGTTTTTCGCGGTCAAGCCGGGGGAGTTCCTCCAGCGCTGCCGAGTTGCTTATCGTGCCCTCGTTTTTAAGATACAGGTTGCGCTTGTCCCGACCGCGTTTAATGGCTTTCCCATCTTCGTCGCGGTCGACCTTGAGAGTCTCAGCGGTGCTCCTATCCACAGCGCGATCCACCAACAGGCGTCTCCCATCAATCATTATCCCTCCATCGCCCACTTCGTCTCCAGCAAATGTCTTCTTCCCGGAAACAAAGTTCTTTACTCCATCACCAATATTCCCCGCGTCGATCGCCCTATCGCAAGCCTCCTTGTAGCTAAACTTGACAAACGCCGTTCCCTTGTTAACCTTGCTGCCCTTTTCTTTCACTAGAAAGACACTCGCGATATGACCGAATGGAACGAACACATTAAATAGCTTCTGCCTATCGCAATTAAAGGGAACGTTCCTGACAAATAGAGTGCAATTCTCCTCAATATCTTTTGCATTGTCAATTTTTCGTCCATGCTCTTGCGGCTGCTGTGCTTGTTCGGAGCTGTTGTCGCTGTCGCTATCGCTATCGCTATCGCTATCGCTATCACTATCGCTGTCGCTGTCGCTGTCGCTGTCGCTGTCGCTATCAGCACCACTATTGCCTCTTTGACTGTCCCCTTCCGCCTCCTCTTCATCTTCGACTGGGGTACTTGCTTCCCCCTCTCTCCTCATCTCAGCATGCTGACGTTTGCTCACTGAAAAGTCTACAGCTACCTGCCGTCCCTTGATTTCAAGCCCACCCTCTACCCCGCTCGCCGCAATCGCCTTGTTTGCGCCCCCTACCGACGCGAAGGTGACAAATGCGAATCCACGGTGCTGTGTTTTCGGTGAGGGTTTCCCAACAGCTTCTCCGTTGTTAGGAGAGACGGTTACCATAGGGAGGTTTATCTCAGCAATTTCGCCAAAGGCGGACATAACGCTCCGTATATGCGATTCTTTTGCATAAAAGGAAAGGTTGCGGATGATGACTTTCGAACTCCTCTTCTTCTTTGCCAATATTTCGAACTCTGCTGCCTCACGGGCGCGCTCTTGAGGGCTCTTGTCGGACGAGATCACCGTAGAATCTGCCGACATTAAAGAAACTGTATTACCTCCATTTTTGTCGCCCTTCTCGCCCTTGCTCTTCTCCCGCTTGTTTTTCTCCTTCTTCCCAACCTCATCAGAGGCGATGGCAACATTGAGAAAATATTTGCTGCCACCACGCTCAACCTCTACTCCGTCCATCTTCTTCGCGGCCTCTTTCGCGTCAGCTTCTGTACTGAACTTTACAAATCCGAAACCCTTGCCCACATTTTTACTGTTGTCGTCCTTGGAGCGGATCACTGAGGCCTTCTTGACGGGGCCAATATCACCAAAGAGAGTTGTCAGTTCTGCTCTCGTTACTGTCGATGGAAGCCCCCTGACAAAAACTGTATTGAGGTTCGATCGCGGTGTGAAGCTTTTATCACGGGCAGATGCGGCCATTGCTCTGTTTCAGTTTGGAGCGGAGCTTTGGCTGGAGCAAAAAGCGTTGGTAGGTTTCCGGATGGTGGGTGGATTTCACTACCAAAGTAAATTTCAACGTAGAAAAAGCGTCTGAGAGACTTCTCGAAATACAATATACCGATTTCAAGAATATATTCGAAAATTGTTTTAGTTGAGAAAGGTTCTTAGGATGGGGAAAAAAAGGGTGGTGTTCGAGTTTCGAAGGAGTGGAAAGAGCCAGCGTTCGATGAATAAGTGAACTTTTGCGTTAATAAAGCCCACCATCGCTTCAAACAGATATTTTGTGGCTCATTACGCTTATAAAAGTACCTCTCCGGCTCTGTGCTGGTTACGGCTCCATTGGATTGAATTCGACTGAGCAACTTGCTGAAGGTCAATCCCCAGGCACAGTAATTCTTTACAATCCTTTACAATCGCAGATTATCCGACTGCAGTACCAACAGCGTGTATAAGAGCGGCTGTGGATTCTTGGCATGGCCTACAAGGGTACTAGCCACGATTTGGATGAAGTGAGCAGATCGGAGGAGGAACCACCCACCAATGTAAGCGATGATGGCCCAGGAAATAACGATGAAGGCGACTCCAACGACTCCAACGACTCCAACGACTCCAACGACTCCAACGACGCCAACGACGCCAACGACTCCAACGACTCTAGCGATCTAGCCGCAAACGACAGCTTAGACGACGAAAATGACAAAGACACTACATCTACTGCCTCCACTAATGCCTCAACCAGCCCTGCCCAGTCGCAAGAAGCCCAGCTATCAGACAACAACCATTCGACGGACGACAGTCCAACGCCCTGGCGCGTTAAACTATACCAACTCAATGCTTCAGGACAGTGGGATGACCTGGGCACTGGTTTCATCACAATTGTTGGTGGGAAAGAAGTTGACGGTGTAAAGGGAAGGCATGTCTTGCAGGTGGAACAGGAATGTTGCGATGGTGCCGCGGATGGTGCCGCGGATGGTGCCGCGGATGGTGCTGCGGATGGTGCCGCGGATGATGCCGCGGATGGTGCTTCTAAAAATGACGCCAATTGCGACGGCGACTTCAATTCAGAATCGGATAACTCGGATAACTCGGAAAATTATTTACTACGCGCTGTTATTACTGAGAAGGAGACCTTCCAGCGACAAGGAGATAACATCATCACTTGGGTTGATCCTTCACTAGACGTGGTGAAATCTGCGGCATCCAAGACGAACAAAGACGGCGAAGAAGCAAAGGGCGTGACCGGCTTGGACCTCGCACTCTCATTTCAAGATAACCAGGGGTGCCTTTTGATCTGGAAGGAGCTGGGCAGAGTACAACGGGGCGGAGGAGCCGGGGAAGAGAGCGAGAAGCATGGCGGCGGGAATAGCAGCGACGAGGAGGGCGATTCATGGCGAGCCGACCTGCCGGAACCGGACAACCACTACGGGGAAACCTGGTCATCAGTGTTTGGATCACACTCAATGCTGGGAGTCAATGGGGGGGGAAGCAGCCCGGACGACTACCAGCCAGTGCAACTTAGTGAATTTAACAGGGAAAACTTAGAGGCGATACTGGAGACTACTTCGACCCTCTTACCATCTAAGAGATCTTCCTTCATATTGAGCGTGGTGGAGGACGATTGCAAATTTCTGCACGCTGGGTGTTCTCTTTTTGGCGCCTTGGAGGCAGCGGGCGAAAGCGGTCAGGAAGATGCCGAGGGCTTGGCAAAGCTGGCGAGGGTGTTCAAGAACATCCTCTTCATGAACGATCCGCAGGTCATCGAGTTCTTCGCTCACGACAAGGATAACTTTACAACCCTTGCCGGAATCATGGAGTACGACCCTGCTCTCGTCTCGCGAGCCTCGCACCGGGAAAATCTCAGCAAGATGCAGTTCAAAAGCTGCATAAAAATTGTCGATCCTGCACTCGTGAAAGTGATACACCAGGCGATGCGGCTTGGATTTGTTCGCGACGTGCTTCTTCGGCCCTTGATGGACGAGGGGCTAATCACATCGCTCGACAGCTTGTTGTTGTTCGCGAACTCCGAGATTGTGTCCTTGATCTACAAAAAGAGTGACTATTTCGAGCGCGTGGTGCTATTTCTCCACCAAGAAAACTTGGCGCTTGCCGGAATGAATGAAAGCAACGATTCAAGCACAGAAACCGCGAACAAGGCCTCATCAGGCAATCCCAACGTCCGGACCCCCCCCCCCC
>Ga0209714_1002206_pt1 | contig 10025 bp, 17 predicted proteins | sample COGITO_mtgs_1104_5_FD_185517 | JGI IMG/M metagenome (GOLD analysis project Ga0209714, IMG submission 185517) | Pelagic marine microbial communities from North Sea - COGITO_mtgs_110414 (SPAdes) (version 2) | ecosystem: Environmental > Aquatic > Marine > Epipelagic ...
GAAAAAACAAAAAGTTATTGCCGATTTAGGGTGTGGATTTGCAGAGATTAATCAACATTTTGTGAATAATCCACGATTTACTTTCCATAATTTAGACCACCATTCATCTGGTGAGTTAGTTGTAGAGAGAGATATAAAAGATACTGGTTTGGATGATTATGATATAGATGTGGTTATTCTCTCGTTGGCAATGTGGGGAAGTAATTGCGAAGATTATTTGAAAGAAGCACATCGTATTTTGGATACGGGAGGAATACTCCTTATAGCAGAACCATATAAGAGATGGAATAAAGAGATAGATGAAGCAGAGAAACCAATAAATAGATTAGTAAATTTATTGGGAGAAAATGACTTTAGTATCAAAAAAATAGAAGAAGAAAAGTTTATGTTTATTGTATGTGTGAAATTATAAAGAATAATTTTAGAATTATTAATATTTATAGTAACGACATAATTGATAATCTTTAATATTGATGGTGTTTTTTATTATTTTTAAGATATTATACCGAATAATTGAAACAAATAATGAGTGTTAATTGCATGAAGACCATATTTCATAAGTCAATGATGTAATTAAATTTCCGCCATTTTTCTAACGCCCTGACCCCACCCAACGGAAGTGGAGGAGTAGGAGGCTGTCTCAACGAGAAGACACATCCAATAATTATCAGGTACGGGTAGGGGGAAGCATTCGTGACCAGTTGCAAGCCGTGGTACGTTTGCTGGGTTGGATAACGGTTTAATTACATCTTTATATTTTATCAATATGTCACCATAAGTGTCGTCTAATATTTTAAAAATAGGTTTCATCCGTTCTTTGTGTAAATTAAAAGCATTATTAGGTGATTTACTGGCGGGCATCTACTTTATACATAACAAATCATTATATCAAATTTTATTTATTCCATCGCACCAATTGATCGGACACCATCTGTGTAATATTCACGCACTTTCATAATTGTCAGTTGACTCTCTATACATGGTATATCATTATCCCAATGTCCATGACTATTAATATAACCTTTATAAAATAAGTATTTAGTGTTACTAAGAGTTACCCAACAAAAGTTGAGCGAATTATTCGTGTCCAATCGTTCCAGTAACGTCATTCGTGTCATGTGTCGAATTAACCTAATCCGCCACGGACTCGATTGTATAATGGATTGGAATACATCGGCCATCCTTACTTTGTGTAAATTAAACGCATTGTTTGGTGATTTACCTGGAAACATTAGTATAATAAATAAAAAACCATTATATCAAATTTTATTTATTCCATCGCACCAATTGACCGCACACCATCAGTGTAATATTCTCGTACTTTAGTTATCAAGAGCCGTATCCCAACATCTCGTTCACAATTCCAGACACGCAAGAAGCCATCAACGCCATCTCCATCCCCTGTAATGGAGACAATTGTTGTGTTAAAATACCCCTCACACTTACCAGACCAAATCCCTCCCCCATACGTCATAATATATCCTTTGGAATACAACTCCCATTGGTCTTCGGAGTGGTGGGTTTCCCCATAAAAGTATGGATGTTTTTCCCAATAAAAGTATGGTTTAGATGATTGTTGATTATTGGACGAGATGGTGCGTCTGGGTTGATTGTGGCGGTGGCGGCGGCGGCGACAAGAAGGAATCAGGGTGGGGGCGAGGATGCCAACGAGGCCTCTACATATATCACTAAATACGTGCTTCATATGGTTTTTATGTAAATTAAAAGCATTATTAGGTGATTTTCCGGCAGGCATCTACATAATACAATAAAAAAGTAATTATCAAATTTTATTTATTCCATCGCACCAATTGGACGCACACCATCAGTGTAATATTCTCGTACTTTATTGACTAAAAAGTGCTTCCTATCCTGTTCAGGTAACCATTTTCCCTGGTGTCTTAATCTGGATCGGTACAGGGCGCGGGAGCAGTGGAAGGAGGAATATAAATAGTTGACGCCATCACTGGGATGTTTTTCCCAATAAAAGTGTAGGTTGGATTGTTTATTATTTAAAAATTCTAATATTCCCCTCCTCCTCCATAGAGGTGCCCTATTTATATCCAGAAAAACACGTTCCATTCGTTCTTTATGTAGAACAAACGCATTATTAGGTGATTTGCCAGCAGACATCTACAATCAACATAAAAAAATAATTATATCAAATTTTAAATTTACACCAACATATTGATTCGTTTAGTTGAATGTATTGTCTATCTTAATAACCACTTTGCTTTTTTAGCAGCTCTGGACGCGGATGCTTTGGCGAACTGGCTTCTTTAGCTACTAATTTCTTCCCTGTTACATATGCTCCGCGTGCTACCCACTTCCCTTGTTGATAACGACTGTTCCACCAACGGAGTTCCCCTCCTCTGCGTTATATGCATAGTAGTTCTGCCTTCCCCGACATACCATTAATGATAACCATTTTCAAAAACCAGTTGTTTATTTGAGCTTTTACCCACCGGTATCTATTTATACACAAATAATAATTATATCAAATTTTATTTATTCCATCGCACCAATTGCCCGGACACCATCTGTGTAATATTCACGCACTTTCATAATTTTGAGGTCGATGTCATCATCAATGTAATGCGACGATTGACATGACCCATATTTATCAATATACTTTTTCGAAAATAAGTATTTAATCGAGGGCGGTCCCTGCATCCAAAAGAAGAAGAGAGTGCCTAGTTTAGTGTCTAATGGCTTTAGTGCGTCCATCAGTCTCTCTCTATCTAAGAACCGACCAGTTCTAAATACATCACCCATCAGTTCTTTGTGTAGAACAAAATCATTATTAGTAGTCTTATTGATGGCCATCTACTTTATACATAAAAAAGATTATTATCAAATTTATTTATTCCATCGCACCAATTGCTCTTACACCATCAGTATAATATTCACGCACGTTGTTAATTAAACAATGCTTGTTTGCTGACCAGCAATCCACTTCCCTGAACCTCCCGGCTAGTTTTCCCTTCGTATTAATATATCCTTTGGAATATAACTGCCTCATCCCAAATGTGCCCCTTCCCCAATAAAAGTATGGTTTAGATGATTCATACTCTATTGACTCGTTCATAAAGTGATGGTGGATGTTGTTGGGGAGTTGGTATCCACCACATATATCGGTAAATACACTTTTCATCCGTTCTTTGTGTAGATTGAAAGCATTATTAGGCGACTTGCCTGCGGGCATTTAACAAACATACATAACAAAATATTATATCAAATTTTACACTTTGCTTCCAAACGCATCAGATGGGTCACGCGGCGGTGTCCCCCAGGCATGTCAGCCACCCATCCATTAGTCATTTGGGAGTGTATCCATATATGAAACAGGTCTGGGAATGGGGTGCCGGGGCCACTCCAATGTTTGTTGGCGTACGGCAAGTTCTCTTTGCATAATCTACAAAAGTGTAGAAATTGATTATTGACCGCTACCATTGAATGTTTCCATATGTCTAAGACCATTTGTTTTGATGAGCTTTTGCCTGTGGACATCTACTTTATACATAAAAAAGATTATTATCAAATTTATTTATTCCATCGCACCAATTGCTCTTACACCATCAGTATAATATTCACGCACTTTGGTAACCAAGAGCCTTCTCCCAGCTTCTCGCTCGCACCTTCCGCCTTTGTCCTCTCCATCAATTACAATGGAGGCAGTGGTTGTGTTAAAACACCCCTCACACCTACCAGACCAAATCCCTCCCCCAGACGTCATAATATACCCTTTGGAATACAACTCCCGTTGGTTTTCGTAGTGGCGGGTTTCCCAATAAAAGAATGGTTTAGATGATTGTTGGTCATTGGTCGAGAAGAGATGGTGCAGATTCAGGGATGTCATCAGATAAGGGGACACCACTGGTCGAGAAGCCAATTGCGACTTGCTAATCGAACGGCTGACGAAGAGGCCTCTACATATATCATCAAATACACTTTTCATATGTTCCTTGTGTAAATTAAAAGCATTATTGGGTGATTTGCTAGCGGGCATCTACTTTATACATAAAAAAGATTATTATCAAATTTATTTATTCCATCGCACCAATTGCTCTTACACCATCAGTATAATATTCACGCACTTTAATGATTAGGAAGGGAGGCGTGTGTCCGTTAAGGAGGGACTCTGGGACGAGGTATGGGAAGGAAACACTCTGATTGTTATATCCTTTGGAAAAGAGGTATTTGCCGCCAGACCAATGCGTCGTCCAATAAAAGTGTGGTAGTGATAGTTCGGAGTCTAATTTATTTAGCACATCCATCATCCGTATTCTCCTTGCCAGCGGCATCGGAACCCCTTCATCTTCTCGGATAGTTCTAAACACATTTTTCATCCGTTCCTTGTGTAAATTAAAAGCATTATTAGGTGATTTTCCGGCAGGCATCTGACAACATACATAACAAAATATTATATCAAATTTAAAAACTAACATTTTACCCATCCATGTCGGTTAACATAACACATCATCTTATTTTCTTTCTCTACGTGGTCTACTAAATCAGGGGGAATATATGCGTCTCCATTGGGAAACATCCAATCATCATCACACCTCAAACGCTTGAAACAACAACACATCTCCCTTTCAGCAATACTATAAATATATACTTTCATATTCACACTTTGGCAGAAATTAAAACAGCACGTGGTCGTTAGAGATGGACAATCGTTAATTAGTGAATGATTCCAGATAAAATAATTAACAGCCTCTGCGCGGTCCCACATGCGGTGGATATGTGTAGTGTGTTGAATCTCCCGCTCACTATGTTCTTGCGTCCACCGACAATATCTATGTATTGCATCTAATAATCGTCCATCTAATCCATCATTTATATATTTTGTCATACTTCTGGTGAGAACAGGCATATACTTTATATATATAATTATATCAAATTTTATTCAACCTCGCCAATTTTCCGCACATCATCTGTACAATATTCACGTACTTTAATAATTAGGATATTTTATACATATTAGTTATAAGATCACATGGCGTAATTAGATAGCGTCGGACTTCTAATCCGAAAGTTGTGAGTTCAATTCCCACCATGGGTTCACATTTCATTATGTATCACGCATAATAAAAACAATCAATCATTAATGAGTTTGGCTGTAAACATTATAGTAAATAATACTGAGGATATGATATTAGTTAAAAAATCTATAGTGGGAATAAAATTTGATTTCATAATTTGTAACATATACTGTCATATGTCCAGCCCATATTTGATTGGTTATAATAATAGTAAAATATATTCTCAATCACATGTAAATGTTTTAAGAAGCACAGAACGATATAGGAATGAAATAACTCTGGATAGGTACCAGAGAGAGAGAAACCTGTGTAAAAGAGAAGAAGATCTTAAAGAGAAAGATGAACTGGATAAAAGAGAAGAGGAACTGGATAAAAGAGAAGATGAACTGGATAAAAGAGAAGAGGAACTGGATAAAAGAGAAGAGGAACTGGATGAAAGCGAAAGTGTTTTAAATGAAAATCTCAGAATAGTTGGTATTCGGAGTGACATTTTACAACAACGAATATCTAAATATAATCAAACCATTATGGAACAGCAAGAATATTACTACTTTATTCGTAATCAAAATAAGGCTTTAAAGAAAATGCTATCCAACCATGTTATGCCACACCAACTTACAATGGACCATGTATTTATTAAACCACCCCATCCTATAGATAATCCCGGATATTGGACAAAATATCGCGAATCGCGAAAGAATATCCAAATTATCCAAAAAGCATTCAGGTATTTTATAGCAACACACTATATTTAGTTATATTGCATTTATTAAATAATAAATTAATCGGGTTCAACTATATAATTAAAAATCATCTAATAATATTAACGAAATTTGGTTGTACCTTCAAACCTATAATATTTTTTATAATTATAATATAATATTAACTCATTAATATTCACATAACATGACCTAGTGGTTAAGGATATAGACTTGAAATCCATTAGATCTGACCACTTAGTGTAATTCGATAGCGCATCGGACTTATAATCCGAATGTTGTGTGTTCAAGTCCCATTCTAGATTCATTTAGAATTAATATTTGTTTATTAGGTATGTTATAGCTAATAAATAAAATTTGAAGTAGCGTAAACCAGTTGATAATTAAATATGTTGTATATGTGAAATAGTTTAATATTTATCTATAAAAAAATGAATCGTTTTAGACACATGGTCAATGGTATATCTCTCCCAACACAGCCTTTAGAATTTAGGTATTTATCTGGGTCGTGTCACTTCTTGGTAGTTTAGTATATAAGTTATTTATCGCATCTATCCTCATCACGTGTCGACGGCGTGGTCCGACATGGGTTATGTAGTGAAATTATAATAACTCTAAATACATCGCACATATTTTTCTTGTTTAGAACAAACCCATTAAGTGACTTGCCTACTGATATACAATATAATATTGGTTCTTTTAGTTGAACGTATTGTCTATCTTAACACGAACTTTCGCGACAATTCCGATCTTATCAGCCTCATGTCTTTCCCTTGCCCGGTAACCACGATTTTAGAAGCCTCATGACGTGTCAAAAAACGATATAGGCTTCCTCTAAACTTCGGCGTGTCATGGTTCGCCGGTTGATGGTGGCGAAAATAGGACGAAGGACATGTGAGTTCCCCCTCGTCTGGTTTATATGCATAGTAGTGATGTATTCCCTTACATACCATAACAAAGTCCATAAATTGTTTATTGACATCAACCATCAATGATAACCATTGTTCAAAAACCAGTTGTTTATTTGAACTTTTACCTGCTGACATCTACTTTTATATAGTAAAAAAAGTGTTATCAAATTTTATTTATTCAAATATGTCTGACCTACCAAGACACCATAGAAAACAAGCATCTTCTTTAACTTGTGACTCACCTAAAATATCAAACCGACCACAATCCGCGAGTGTGTCTATAATGTTAAGATGTCTCCACCAATAAGTAGTAAGAGGGAAATCGCCTTGGGGGGGGATCTTTCCTTTAGATAATGAACTAATTATATATTTTGTTTTTATGGCAAGTCCATTTTGGTCATGAGTAATAAACTTAAAAACGGGTGCCATCTTTACTTTATGAAGATTAAAAGCATTATTTGGTGATTTACCAGCGGACATCTAATAATACACACAAAATCATTATATCAAATTTTAAATTTACACCAAAAATTTTGATTCGTTTATTTGAATGTATTGTCTATCTTAACAACCACTTTGTTTTTTTAGCTTTTCTAGCTTTTTTAGCTTCTTTGGCTACTACTTGCTTCCTGGTCACATATGTTCCGTGTGCCACCCACCTCCCTTGTTGATAACGGCTGATCCACCAGCGGAGTTCTCCCTCCTCTGCTGTATATGTGTAGTAGTGCTGTCTTCCCCTACATACCCTAACAAAGTTTATAAATTGCTTATTTACATCAACCATCAATGATAACCATTTTTCAAAAACCAGTTGTTTATTTGAGCTTTTACCTACAGGCATTTAATTTATAAAAAAATAGTTATATCAAATTTTATTTATTCAATATGTGAAGTACCATAGAAAACAATCGACTGTCCTAACTTCGCACTGTTTTATAATATCCAAACGACCTCTATTTGTGATTGTGTCTATAACATTAAGATGATGACTGAACGCATTGTTAAGTGATTTTCCTGGCGATGTCTTGGGGAAATAACTGTAAAAAGTTGCAATCAAATTTGCAATTATATGATTTATATAATAGTTGGATGTGATAATGATGATGTTTTAAAAAACAAAATCTTCTATTAATTAGTCGAAGAAGCGATAAAACATTTAACCTAATCATTGATATAGTTAAGAAATAACTATTTATGTCAGATTCCTTATTTTATGCAAATCCAGAGTATTTCATAAAATTAATATTGTAAAACTTGAAATAAAGAAGAAGGTAATTTGAAGAAAGAACCACAACATCACATTACCCCGTTCATATAACTCAAAAAGTCTCCAATCAAAACATTGAGTAATACAAATTATTTAATTAATTATGATGTTCTTCAAATACCTGAACTTGACGATTTAATGCCTGAAATAGAGAAATTATTATAAATAAAAGACTTTATAATTAAATTAATATCTATCTATATGATTTTTAAACAATATTTTTAATGATATGTAAATAATAAATTTTAATTTTTTTTTGACTAAAAAATTAAAATTATTTAAAATTATAAAATTATTAACAAATTATCTGCAGTCATCTACACAGTCGTTGTACGCTTCTGTACCATGCTTGTGGTATGAGTCGCAATTCTTTTTGCAGTCATCAAAGTCACCACCACCACGGCGGACCTTTACAGGTTTATTTGAACCTTTGCGAATAGTCATCATCTTGCCACTTTTTTTAAGATGTTTGAAATTTTTTACACCAGCCGCATGTTGTGCTTTTGATACAAGTTTACCACGTTTATTTTTCATAAGTTGGCCCTTAGATTGTCCAGAAGCAGTATGTTCTCTGCATCCACGCCATACTAGTAGTTTAGAACCAACTTTTTTCATATTGCCGTTTTTGAAGTAGTTACTCGGACCACATTTCGAAGTTATTGATCTCCCACGAGAGGCTCGGGCGGCTCTTCCACGAGAGGCACGGGCGGCTCTCCCACGAGAGGCACGAGTGGCTCTTCCACGAGAAGGGGATGCGGCTCTCCCACGAGAGGCACGAGTGGCTCTTCCACGAGAAGGGGATGCGGCTCTTCCACGAGAGGCACGAGCGGCTCTTCCACGAGAGGCACGGGCGGCTCTCCCACGAGAGGCACGGGCGGCTCTCCCACGAGAGGCACGGGCGGCTCTCCCACGAGAGGCACGGGCGGCTCTTCCACCACCTAGGTCCCCACTGCTGTCTGAAGCACCATTATTGGTGCCTCCTGCGAATAAGTTATAGTAAGAGTACATTATTATAATATATATAAAAGAAAAAAAAATAGTTTACAGACAAAAAACCTTTAATTAATAACCATCATATAATAAATTAATTTCGGGAATTCTAAACCATACATAGTTTAATTAAATTTTATTTATTAATATTATATGTATAGTAAAAAAAATAGTAAAAAAAATAGTAAAAAAAATAGTAAGGGAAATAAACCTAGACGCAAAACAAGTAAAAAAAAACCTGAAGAAAGTGATTATAAACAGCAACAATATGTTCATACAAACCAACATCTCTTTTGGGGACCCTCCAAAATTAAAGGGGCAGGTAATGGGGTTTTTACAAGTAAGACATTTAAAAAAGGGGATGTTGTTGAAATTGCTCCAATAATAAAAGATAGTAACGATAATTGGGGTTCTAACAATCAAATTGCCAATTATACAACTACATCAGATGACAATAATTCAAGCTTAACCTTAGGTTATGGTTCTCTTTATAATCATTCAAATAAAAATAATCTTGATTATTATTTAGGTGACAACGACACTTTTATTTTTATAGCTAATAAAGGTATTAAAAAAGATAGTGAGCTATTTATAAATTATGGATATGATTGGTGGAACTCACGAACAGATTTTACCCAAAATTAATTAAAAAAATAAAATATTAATTGATAATTACTACAGTAAGTTCAATATTTTTAACTTATTTAGTTATATTTTTAGAGTATTGTGACACAATGAATTATAAAATCTTTATATATAATATGAGCAATTCAACCAATATGAACGATGAACCTGATTTTAACCTATATCATACTAACGAAAAATATAATAAATCAGATAAAGATAATGACGAAATTTTAGATAAATGTTTAGAAATGCAAGATATTTTACTAAATGTGATTACTCAAATGAAAGAACATACAATTAAAATAGACGAACTTGATAAAAAAATAGACGACAGTTATCAAAATAATAGGAAACAAAATATAGAACCAACTGTAAATGACATAAGTAATGTCCAACAAAACGTTATAGAACCAACTGTAAATGACATAAGTAATGTCCAACAAAACGTTATAGAACCAACTGT